>Ga0310695_10000277_pt1 | contig 137361 bp, 110 predicted proteins | sample RumenRJG_04DNA_FD_203882 | JGI IMG/M metagenome (GOLD analysis project Ga0310695, IMG submission 203882) | Bovine rumen microbial communities from Lethbridge, Alberta, Canada - RJG_04 (v2) (version 2) | ecosystem: Host-associated > Mammals > Digestive system > Stomach > Rumen | place: Canada...
AAAGCAGGAAAGCAGACAACCTGATCAGAGAGATAAGTCAACAGAATCAGTATAATAAACAGTAATTAACAAAACAGCAACAAATCAAGGCTCAAAAGGAGTCAACACTATACAGGGAAAGACAAGCCTGTATGGGATAAAAAATCTCAAATCTCAAATCTCAGTTATTTAGTGTGAATTGCAGATATGTGGTTTGTATTTTTATTATATATATATAATATATATTATATATATAATAATATATATACATAAAATATACGCACAAGTCTCGTTTTCCATTTCAACAACTGAGATTTGAGATTTGAGATTTTTCCACGATGAAAACAACAACAATATTTGCTTAACCCCTAAGGAATAGCCTCTAATGGGGTAAAGGAATATCTCCCATACACCACGGCAGATATTGGAATGAGGTATGGGAGATATTAGAGTGAAGCAAAGGAGATATTAGAGTGAAAATAGCCCCTATTCGTTAACTTGTATTAACAATAATTCTTCATTTTATTAACATATTTTTACACGATTTTTCCTCCAAACTATTGACATCGCATGTTAAATGTAGTACCTTTGCACTTGACAATAGGGTCAAGTGCAATCAGATGTTGCAACGACGAAAGACACACAAATAATTATGAATTTATTTTGTTCTTTGCTCGGTTTAAATTACCTTTGACCTTGCGGTCGAAGGTACTCACGTTCGAAAATCCTCAAATAAATTTGGGATTTTGCTCACTTAATTGTACCTTTGCACTCTGATTATGAAGAAGTTTTTTTATGTTATCATAGCTTTGATGATCCTGTCGGCATGCGGGCAGTCTTACGAGGAAACGAAGCGTTTGTCAAGACAACAGCGTCGGGAAGCAATGCGTAAGGACTCTGCTGCACTGAAGATTGCGGTCATGCCCACACTCGACTGTCTGCCGATGTATGTGGCAGAGTATCATCATTTGTTCGACACCCTGAATGGTGGGGTGCGTCTGAAACCCTTCATGGCATATATGGATTGTGACACTGCTTTAGAGCGTAAGCGGGTGGAGGGTAGTGTGAGCGATCTCGTAAGAGCGGCGTGCATAGAGAAACGGGGAACGAAACTGCGTTACGTTTCTGCCACGAGCGGCTATTGGCAGTTGATTACCAACAGGAACTCACGTATTCATCAGCTCAAGCAGTTGGATGACAAGATGATAGCGATGACCCGCTTCTCGGTGACGGACATGCTCTGTGACATGATTGTCGACTCAGTGAAACTTCGGGATGAGCATGTGTTCCGTGTGCAGATTAACGATTTGAACGTGCGGTTGGATATGTTGCGTAATAATGAGATGGATGCTCTCTTCTTCCAGGAACCGCATGCAACTGTTGCCAGGATAGCGAAGAATCCCGTGGTGCTGGATACCAGGACCGCAGACATGCAAATGGGTGTCATCGTGTTCCGTGAACAGGAGATGCGTCACCCAGAGCGTCATAAACAGCTGGATCTGTTTGTCAAGGCGTATAATTCCGCATGCGACTCTATTAATAAAAGAGGGATAAGCTATTATCGTGACCTGATAGTGAAAAAATATGGCGTGTCAGCGCAAGTTGTCGACTCGCTGCCCAAGTCCATTAAGTATCAGCATGCCGTCGGTCCTCGTCAGAAAGACATGGACAGAGCACAGAAATGGCTTAAGAAAAGAAAGTGATGACAGGTACAGAACAACAACTATACAGAGTCGCTGAGAAGTTGCGCAAAGGCAATGTCGGATTGGCAATTGCTGAGATGGAAACCTATCTTGCCGCTTACCCGCAGCAGCAGACATCAGAGCGGCTTAATGGTATCAAGGCGGAATATGAGTTGATGAGGGACTACTGGCGTCGTGGCGTTAATGATCCCCAGTTGGATCAGCTGTATCACCATCTCCTTCAGCGAGTGTATGTGCTTTATGCCAATGTCGCCCTGTATCACCGGTTGCGTCAGTACCCTACGCTGTCGGGTATCCATGACCGGGTGCGGATGGAAAGGAAAGACTGGTCGTTGACGGATATCCGTAAGGAGATGGAGGGGTTCATTAGCAATATCGCCATGTTGGAATTGGAGCCTGAGCATACCCGTCAGGAGAAGAGCGAACAGCTTTACAAGGACCATCAGACTGCGGTGAACAATCTGTTTTGCTATGTGCTGACATCCCGGATGTGGACTGATGGAGTGGGAAATGATTTCGAGGAGCTATTGATTTCTCCTACTATTGATAGTAACGACCAGCAGTTATTGGTTTCTGCCGTCACCTTGTCATTGTTGAACCAGTACGACATCGTGAAATTCCGTGTGCTGGTGAACGTTTATCGTCATTCTCAGGAGGTCGCTGTACGGCAGCGTGCCTTGGTAGGATGGGCACTGTCACTAAGAGAGAGTGTCCGTGAGATATACCCGGAGCAGGAGGAGTTGGTGACATCGCTCCTTTCTTCTAAGACTGTTTGTGAGGAACTGACGGAACTGCAGATGCAGCTGGTATATTGTCTGAATGCGGAAAAGGATACTAATACCATCCAGAAAGAGATAATGCCAGACCTTATCAAGAATAACAACTTGAAGATCGGTCCGTTCAGCATTGAGGAAAAAGAAGACGATCCGATGGAGGATATCCTTCATCCAGAGGCATCAGAGCAGCGGATGGAGAAGTTGGAGTCCACCTTCGGTCGTATGATGGACATGCAGAAGCAGGGCTCGGATATTTATTTCGGTGGTTTCTCGCAGATGAAGCGTTTCCCTTTCTTTTATGATATCAGTAACTGGTTTGTTCCTTTTTATCTTCAGCATCCAGACATCAAGCACTTCGTCAACAGGATGCAAGGGAATAAATTTGTGGAGAGAATGATGAAGGCAGGACCTTTCTGCAATAGTGACAAGTATTCGTTCATCATCGCCTTCCAACAGGTTTTCGATCATATACCGGAGAATCTGCGGAATTTAATGCAACGGGGTGAGGCGACGATGGGAGAAGTTCCTGAAGACGAGTTGGACACTCCAGCTTTCATTCGGCGTGCCTACCTGATGGATCTCTATCGTTTCTATCGACTGTTTCCAAGTCGTAATGAGTTTGTGAATCCCTTTAATACCACTTCTGTTGATCTTGGTGCCTGTGAGTTCTTCAGTCTGTGGCTTTTTAAAGGCTCTCCGCTGGAGCCTTATAAAGACCAAGTCGTCCGGTTGTTGAAACGCAAGAAGATGGATGAGCCTGCCATGCGCTTGCTGGACTCGTATAGTGACGACCATCGCTCGGTGCAATATTATATATGGAATGAGTTATATGATCAAGCTTTAGAGTTGGAACCTCAGAATGAGAGAGCCTTGAGGGGTAAGGCTCGTAAGTTGTTTGAGTCCGGACTTTTTGATGAGGCAATGGACACTTACGATGAATTATTGTTGCTGCACCCTGAAAACGCTACCTATCTGTTGAATAAGGCGGTCTGTCTTGTTAAGACAGAAGATTTCGAAGAGGCTTTGAAGTTATTGTACCGATTGAATTATGAGCAACCCGATAATGACCGTGTGACCCGTGTCCTGGGTTGGGCTCTCCTTTGCAATCATCAGTTGGAGCAGGCTGATAAAATCTACCAGAGACTTACCGCTATGGAGAATCCTATGGATGACGACTGGCATAATTATGCTTATTGCTGCTGGTTCTCAGGCAGGATAGACGAGGCTGTCAACTGTTTCAGAAAAAATGCGGGACCCTATGAGGAAGATAAGAACTTCCTGTTGTTTGACTACCGTCTATTGGAAGAGTATGGCATCAGTAGCACTCAGATCAAATTGATGGAGGCTGCAGTCTTGTCTTGATACGTCGGTAACACCATGTCCATCCAAGTGGAATACCCACTCCCACAATCGTATAAAGTATCCAAAAACAGTCTTCCTTGGCATGGTCGTGGATGACCATGTGACAGCCAATCTGTGCAAAGTCCAGGTCATAATACCATATCTTGATGAGGCTGACAACCTTATAGCTGATGATATGGAAGACGAAGATGGGTAGCGTGTTGTCACCACAATATACGAGAAAGCGCTTGACGATTCCCTCGTGCTTATTCAGGTAATGTGCGATATTGTAAGTCATAAGGAAACCGCAGATAGCGGGAACGGGTAAGGAGATAAACTGGATGAAAGAGGAACGCCAGTTCATGTTAGCCGTCAGATATTGGGAGAAGAGGTAAACAATAACGGCGAATAGAAGGGTCGTCCACCAGGATATCTTGTAATGTTGTTCCCATTTGCGGAACAGGAACCCGCAACCGAAGAAGAAAGTACCCATGATCTCCCGGTAGCCTCCTTGGATCAGCGTGATGATGCGAAGTCCTTCTGCGGTTTTCCATGCGGCAAGTAATAACATACAGACACAGACTCCTATGGGGACGATGAGTTCTTTATGAGGTGCTAATTTCGTGATGTTCCCGGTGATGGTGTTCAGTCCCTTATATATAATAAGGTATGCGATACTTGCTACCAGGAGTCCACGGAAGAACCAGAACGCTCCACATAGGAATTGGTCGTAGCCCCCCATTGCAGTAACCATCGTCCATAAGTTCTGTTGCATCTGATGCCATGAGTAAGGGTGGGTCACACCACCGCTCCAGTTTCCGTATTGCTCATTGAGGATGCCGAGGTCGAACATCCAGTTATGGATAAGGAGAAAAAATACTGCCCATGTCAGAAATGGAATGTAGAGTCCCTTGATGCGTTTCTTTACGAAGGTTGCCTCGTCATTGAGATAACGGAGTGAAAAGAAATAGCCTGCCGTGATGAAGAATACCGGCATGTGGAATTCGTACAGGAAAGCACTGACAACATCTGGTGCGTCAGCATGTCCTATCACCATCAGGATAATGGCGAGTGCCTTACAGATAGAGATGACGGTGTTGCGTTGCATAAGATTACAAGAATGGGGCTAAAAGATGGGCGAACCATCCACGGAACTTCTGCCACGGGGTGCGGAACTGATCCCATGATTCCTCCGTTAACAGGAAACTCTTCTTGGTGTCCCGGTCAAACATGTCGTCTAACTCCTTAGTGGTCTCCTTGTCAATGATGACAGCGTTTTGCTCGAAGTCACACCGCAAGCTGCGGGCATCTAGATTGGTACTGCCTATCGTACAAAAACGTCCGTCCACCATCATGATCTTAGAATGGTGGAAACCGGGCTGATACATCCATACGATGGCTCCCCGTTTCATCAGTTTGTGTGCCTGATAATAGGCGCAGTCTGGTGTAAGGGGTATGTCACTCTTTGCCGATTGCATGATTTCCACCTTTACCCCTCGTTTGATAGCCCTGGTCAGTGCTCTTGTGACTTTGGGTATCAGGGTGAAGTAGGGGTTGATGATCTTGATGGAGTCTTGAGCCTCGTTGATCGCGCTAATGTAAAACTCACGCATGATCTTTGGGGTCAGATAAGGCTCACGGGTAATAATGCCTACCATCTTTCTCCCTGCGGTGGATGTCGTATCGGGTTTCAATCCCTCAAAGCGGGTCATAGTACCGCCGCGGTAGTACTTGATGCCATGCACATTCTCACCGGTCACTCGGTTCCATATCCTAATGAAAATCTTCTGCAACTCGTTCACGGCATCTCCCTCTATGCGGCAGTGCATATCACGCCATTCCCCAACTTGCGGAGTTCCTTTGATGTAATAGTCGGCGACATTCATTCCACCAGTATAGGCTATCTGTCCGTCAATGACTACTATCTTACGGTGGTCACGTCCGAATATCTTATTGATCCAAGGAAAGCGAATCGGGTCATATTCCACAATATTGATACTGTCGTCACGCAATGCCTTCAGATGATGTTTCTTGAGTGGCTGGTTATTGGAGTCATTGCCGAAACCGTCAAACATCGCTCTGATCTCCACCCCTTCCTTCCGTTTCTCTCGGAGAATATCGAAGAGCAAGGAAGCAATAGAGTCATTGCGGAAATTGAAATACTCCAGGTGTACACTGCTCTTAGCCTGCCGGATAGCCTTGAACATATCATCGAACTTCTCTTGTCCCGACATCAGAAGCGTTACACTGTTGTTGTCAGAGAACCGAATCTTCTTAGAGCGTAGTGTTTGGACAATCAGCGAGTCACTCGTCTGAGCGCTCGCTGATAGTGTTAAGAGAACCAATAAGGCGGATAAAAGAATTCGCATCATATTATTGCTTGTTCTTTAAGCGGTATTCAAGTGGTGTCATGCCATATTTGTCTTTGAAGATATTAATGAAATTCTCCGCAGTAGAGAATCCAATATTGATGGCAAGCTCACTCATATTGATGTTTGTCTTGGTTAAGAGCACACATGCGTGTTTTAAGCGGATGTCACGGACGACTTCAGCTGGTGTCTTGGTCGTGATATTCCTGATCTTATGGAAGAAAGGAACACGTCCCATACCCATAGCAGATGCCATTTCTTCCAGACTGATCTGTCCTCTGCTCATATTTTGGAGTACATATTGCTCCACGTTCCTCATCAGCTGACGGTCCATCAGGTTGCTCATTGAGTAGTTGCCGATGGTCTCGTCCTCACCGTAGAACTGCTGGGCTAAGACTCCGCCTTGTTTCTCAGGAGTACTTTCTGTAACAGTTTGTTGTGAGACATCTTCTGTTTCTTCAACAGATGACTTGGCCGTATCGGTAGCATGTGGGATGTCCTCATAGACCATTGTCGCAGTTGTCATACTGGCATTACGTCCTTCCAGCATACGCGTCTCACGTCCTTCGATGGTATTCTGTTCCATTTCGACAGGACCTAATCCCATCAGTTTGTTGAAGCGCATAACAGCTTCTTGGACATTGAATGGCTTGGCAATATAATCGTCTGCGGCAAGGGTGATGTTCATGTCGCTCATCATCTCCTGGGTCAGCACAGTGTCAGTCATCAAAACAAACTTGATCTGTTGTGTGTGTGGGTTGGATTTGAGTTGGTTACAGAGCTCACTGCCAGTCATGTGTTTCATGTCCTGTTTACAAATAACCAGGTCGGCTTTCATAGACTCAATGTCAGGAATGGCAAGCCTGATATCATCGTATATGTGGAAATCATAAACTTCACGCAAGTGGGCATTCATGAAATTGTTAAAGTCCTTATTACTGTCTATGAAGACGACATTGAATTTTTGCGTCTTCTTATCTAAGCGCAGAGGCTGAATGGTGGCTGTCAGCTCAGATGTAGCAATAGAGGGGAGACTGACTTCTCCTTGGTCATTCAGCTCCAGACGGTCTTTTGCAGTAGATTCTGCTTTAGCTTCTGGATTCTCCAGAATAGTTTGCATTTCGGAAATGCGAGTGATGACTTGGAGCATCTGGAAGTGTAGGGAGTTCAACTGCTCCCGGCCTTCTAAGTCATTCTCTTTCTCGGCAAGATTCCCTATAATCGTAGTCATTCGCGCCATTGGCTGTCGTAGCTCGTCACTGGTTAGCTTGATCTCCTCACGTTGACGTTTCAATTCATCAACGACGGTACGCTTCCTGGTCATGTAATTCTTGAGTTTCTTATAGCCATAACGCCAAATAATCAAAATTACTATTGCAATAAGCACATAAACGGAAAGCATCCACCAGGTCAGCCACCATGGGCGCTCAATGTAAATCTCCAATTTACGCTCTTGATTACTTACCGCACCATCAGCGCTGACAGCTTTCACATGCAAGGTGTAGGTTCCACTGCTTAAATCGCGGAACTTCACTCCGTGGAGCAAGGCATCGCCGTTTCTCCAGTCGTGGTCGCGTCCTTCCATCCAATACATGAATTGTAGTCGTTCACCTTGGTTGTAGTTTCCTGCGGCGAACTTGATGGTGAAGGTGTTTTGTTTATTCTTCAAACTGATTTTGTTACTCTCATTGAGGGCTTGCGGGAGAATCACATTGTTGTCGTATTCATGTCCTACAAGAATTTCCTCTTCACCTATAAACAATTGTGTCAACATGACACGAGGAAGGCTGTTCTGGTCTTCTTTTGCGGCTTGGCGAACCCAGTTTACACCATATAGACCTCCAAAAATAACAGAACCGTCTGATTTGGTAAGAATAGAGCCGGTGTTGAACTCATTACTTTGCAGTCCGTCTTTCGTGTCGTAATTATAGAGACCATAACCGAAAGAACCTTCTTCTCTGTTTCTTTGAACTACGATACGGCTGATACCATTACTGGTCGTCACCCAGATATTACTGCTTTTGTCTTCTGTAATACCGCATATGGAATTATTGCAAAGTCCGTTTTTCTCAGTAATATAATTCAACGAGTCTGTTTCAGAGTTGTATACATTCAGACCTTCACGTGTACCAACCCAAATCAAACCTCTGGAGTCTTCAAACACTTGGGTGATGTAGTTGTTGGTGAACGTCTTGAGATTGGTAGAATTACCGGTCAAGATCGTCTTCTCCCTGTTGGATAGGTTCAGTAAGATCATTCCTTCTGAAGTTCCAATAAGCAGTATGTTGTTTTTCCCATAAAATAGGCTGGTGATATTGTTGGTATTCAGCATGCCGTTCTCACGTGTATAAGAGGAGAACGTGTTCATTTTGGGATTATATACCTGTAATCCTCCATTAGTGGCAATCCATAGATTACCGCTGTTATCCTTTGCCAGTGCGTTGATATGGTCGTCAATAAGGGTCCTCATACTATCTCTTGATGCAGAGAAGATATGTGTGGTTCCATCCTTGATGCGGGTCAAACCATTCTGGCGAGACCCCACCCACAGACTTCCTTCGTCAGTGGTTTCCATACATGAGACTTTCTGACTTGCCAACGGTCCTTCATATCCGATGACACCTTTGTCACTTGTTCCATACCAGATATTTCCGTCGATGTCTTGTGCAATGGCGGTGATGTCACCATTGAAAGAGGATTGGAATTTGTATATGTTGTCTCCATAGAATGCTACACCGGACTTCTCCGTTCCAATCCATAGTAAGTCGGTATCGTCTACATATACGCTTTGGACACCAATGGTCTCTTGTGTCAACTGATTGTTTCTTCCATCATGCGGCTGTACAGATTCTATTGCATGGGTGTTCATGTCCATTCTGAGAAGTCCCATACGATCCGTTCCTATCCAGATGTTTCCATTCTGGTCACTTGCCATGCCGTTCACACTATGGTCAGCCGACACATTGGTCAGCCCGATGCTGTTTCCTATAGTGGTGTCCCATACGTTGGTGCTTTTATTATACTGCATGAGAGTTCCTTGTCCATAGAGCCAGATGTTGTCTGACTGATCTGCAAAAACTTTTAAAGAGGAACTCTTTCTCAAGTGTTGTTGGGCGACATGATCGGAAGCCCATACCGTATGTTGCTGGTGCATGATGTCACAGCATACTATCCGACCGTCCTCATAGACTATAATGGCACCGTCACGGCATTCTCCGATAGAACAGATCTTTCCTTGTGGAACTCCATGACTGTCGTCTGTGTATCCAAACTCATAAAGAAGTTGTTGCTGCATGTTATAGGCTACGACTCCTTTGTTGGGAATAGCAGCCCATAAATTCTTATGTCGGTCGAAGTAAACGACATTTGGCAGTCCTTCAATTCCCATTCGGGCATAAATCTGTTTCATGTCACGCTCAAATGTCTCTGTTTGAGGATGATAGACACAATACCCGGCAGAAGTGAGAATCCAAAGATTGCCATCTAAAGCTTCCTGTATACTACGGATATAACTGTCGGGTAGGGAAGACCCGTCTTTGGAGTTACTTTGGAAATTCCTGAAAGTGTAACCGTCATACCGATAAAGACCGGCAGGTGTTCCAAACCACATATATCCTCGACCATCTTTCAGGATACAGTTAATCTGACTACTGGTTAGACCGTCTTTAATGTCTAATGTCTTGAACAGATAAACGCCTGCTACTGCAAGAGGCAGGGCAAGCATCAGTACTAATAGTATTTTCTTCAGTCCTTTCATAACCTGTTTTGTTTTCTGTTATAAAATACATGCATAGCGGTCTACGATACCTAACAGTCTGTTATTGGCGTCAGTGACAAGCACATTATGTATTTTGTATTTATTCATGATTTTCTGTATCTCGGAGATCTTGGTCTGCGGAGAGACCGTTTTGGGGGATAGGGTCATGACGTCACTCACTGTGCGGTCAAAGAACTCTGCCTTCCATTTCTCCATCGCCCTGCGGATGTCACCGTCCGTGATCATGCCGGCAATGGTGTCATTGGCAATGGCTACGCCCAGTCCCAGTTTACCTTTGCTGACAAGGATGATAGCCTCGCCCAGATGCATCTCTGGGGTCAGGATTGGCAGATTCTCCGTAATCATCACGTCTTGTGCGGTCGTCAGCAGTCGTTTGCCTAACTCACCGCCAGGATGGAACTGAGCAAAGTCCTGTGGCTGGAAATGGCGTTTGTTCATCAGTGCAACAGCCAGTGCATCCCCCATTACCAGTGTTGCTGTCGTACTGCTGGTTGGAGCCAGGTTCAGAGGACATGCCTCTTTCTCCACACTCACATTCAGATGACAGGTGGAGTATTTTGCCAATAGCGACTGCGGGTTACCGCTCATGGCGATAATAGGGATTTCCATATGCAGCACCATGGGGATGAAACGCAGAAGCTCGTCTGTCTGTCCTGAGTTGGAGATGGCAAGTACGACGTCTCCTTTAGACATCACGCCAAGGTCGCCGTGGAATACGTCCAGGGGGTTGATGAAGAAGGAAGGTGTTCCCGTTGATGCTAATGTCGCTGCGATTTTTGCACCGATATGTCCACTCTTCCCGACACCCGTGACAATCACCTTGCCATTGCAATGCATAATTAAGTCGACCGCTTTGTCAAAGTTGTCGTCTATCTTGGCAATCAGGTCAAGTACCGCCTGAGCCTCGTCTTTGATACATTGTATGGCGTTCTCCTTATCAGTCATTGTCTATAAGTTTTGCGACAAGTGATTCCAACTTGTCCAGTTCCAGCATGTTTGCGGCATCGCTTAGTCCCTTGTCGGGGGTGGGGTGTACCTCAAAGAACCACCCTGTGGCTCCAAAGGCTTTAGCCGCTATAGCCATCTGTGGCACGTAGCGTCTGTCCCCTCCTGTCTTTCCTCCTGCTCCTCCGGGACGCTGTACACTATGAGTACAGTCCATAATAACAGTCGGAACAATCTCCAGCATGTCAGGGATGTTGCGGAAATCCACTACCAGATTATTATATCCCATCATGTTCCCTCTCTCTGTCAACCAGATATCTTTGGCTCCTGCATCACGGGCTTTCTCCACCGGATAGCGCATGTCCCGTCCACTGAGGAATTGCGCTTTCTTGATATTGACGGTTTTCCCCGTCCGTGCAGCGGCAATCAAGAGGTCAGTCTGTCTGCATAGAAAAGCTGGAATCTGGATAACATCCACTACTTGTCCGACAGGACCAGCCTGCCATGCCTCATGTATATCTGTGAGCAGGCGAAGACCGTACTTTTCTTTGACATCGCAAAGCATTTGCAGTCCTTTATCAATACCAGGTCCCCGAAAGGAGCTGATAGAGGTGCGGTTCGCTTTGTCAAACGAAGCTTTGAATATAATATCAGTCCCCAGTTTCTTGTTGATGTCCACCAATCTCGCCGCAACAGTATCCAGCAGCTCGGCGGATTCTATAACACAGGGACCTGCTATAATCGTATTTCCCATATTCGTTATCGCCATTTCCTTGCAAAGATAGCGATTATTCTGAAAATAATCGTATCAATTCAGAATTATTTTACATATCATAATGAAATTTTATTTCATTTGATGTGTACGTCCTGTTGAGGGAATGGGATTTCGATGCCGTTTTGGTTTAGTGTGTTGTAAATAGTATTCAGCACGTCACTGATGACATAAGACTGTTTTGGAGCGTCTGCCCAAACGAACATCTTCAGATTAACGCTTGAGTCAGCAAGCTCTCCAATAACCGACTTCGCCTTCTTCGATTTGTCTATCCACTTGTGTTTCATCTGGTTGACAGCACCGTCAACGAGTTCAATGACTTGTTGGAGATTGCTGCCATAGGCAACGCCATAGTGGATAACGGCAAGGACGTAGCCGTGGTTGCGAGTCAGGTTCTTATAATTCTTGGTAAATAACTGAGAGTTCTGGAAAGTGATGACTTCACCATACAGTGACTCGACGACCGTTGAGGTATAGCTGATCTTAGTCACCTTACCCATAGTGCCGTCCACCTGGATCCAGTCGCCTACTTTGATGCGTCCAGCCATCAGGGTGATACCATAGTAGATGTTCTCGATGATGTCCTTCGAGGCGAAGCCAATACCAGTCGACAAGCCTCCGGTAACCACCATCAGCCATGCGAGGGAAATGTTCAGAATACCCATCGTAATCAAGAACCAGGTGCCCCAGATGATGACCTGAATTACATTTCTGCCCATCACCTCCTTGCTGGCAGCAGTGGTCGGGTCGGCTATCTGGTAGTGCATCCGCATCAGTTGCAAGATGGTCTTGCTGATATAGGCAAAGAAGAACCACAGGCTGACAACGATGGCAAGTGAGACGATGCTCAGTTTCAGGTTTTTCAGGTTGACGAAGTTGGTATTGAAAATCTTCCAGCACAGATCACTGAGGTTAAAGACATCCGCAGCCCAGTAAATACTGATCATGACAGAGACGACACCCGCCACGGGAAGCAATACCTGATAGAACAAGTCGTAAGCCCAAGTCTTGGTGATAGGCTTGTCTGCCATCTTGTGCTTAATGCCATATAGCTTCATGTATTGCAGTGCACAGGTGATGGTCAGGATACAGGTCAGTTGCATCGTCCACCATATCAGCATCTGTACAGCCATCAACGTGTAACCTGACCATGAGCTGATGACAGATGCGATGAATACGATCAGTGAGACGTAGCTATAGAAGATGTCTGACCGTGGGATGTTCTGGTTGTGCCGTGCAATGACACTCCATTGCCAGATGGTACAAAGGAATAGAATCGGTGGGAATAACATGTTGACCAATTCATTAGGTATCAGGATGATACGGAAGGCGATGACCAGGAAACTGATTGCCATCAACGGGGTGTAGATACGGAAAGCGCTTTTGATCTGGTCTCCTTTGACGCGGAGTAAGAGAGATATCAGGATGACACCCATCAGCCAGGCGAAATTCACCAGCAGGTTACTTGCCATAATAATGAAGTTCTGTTTTGCAAGGGCAAGGGCGATACCTAAGATTATGGCAAAGGTGATGGTGGTCGTGGCTAGTGTGATACAGGTCCGCTTTTTCATGAACTCCTCCGTGCGGAACCGTTTGGGTACGATATAGCGTATAATGGAGAAATTCAGCAGAGAGGCGATGATAGCATATATGATAATGGTGATGAACAGACCGAATATCCAGCGGCTGTCCCATTGCGAATAGGCGTTTGGCTTGTATTTCTTTGCCACTGTCCTTTTCATCATCTGCCATTGTCTGTTCCAGTCTTTGAGGATGGTAAAGTAACTGTCGCCACCATTCTTAAAGATACTCGTCTGGATGTCGTTATAGCGTTTCTGCGCATAGTCGTTAAGATAGGACAACCGCTCTTCCGTCATATTGTAATAATGGATGTAATCCTGCATGGTGGCACGGTTCTCTTCCATCGAGTTGCGGATGTTGGTGGCAAGGGTAAGACAAACGTTCCTGTCAATCTTTGACTGTTCGTCAAGTGTCTGGACGGGCATCACCTTCAGAGAATTGATCAGTGAGTCATAACGTGCGATTTCCGCATCTGCCTTGTTCAGGAAGTTCTTGAAAGGGGCTCTTTGTCGTTGGAAGGTGTAGTATTGCTCTGTCGCCTCATGGCAGGCGTAAGTCAGGTCGAAAACATATTCTTGCTTCTGTGAGTAGAGCATGAGCGAGTTCTGATTCGACAACTTCATTGTGGACATCAACTGCTCCCGGACTTTCTCGCTCTGCTTTTTGTTCATCTCCAGCATCTGGGAAAGCTCCCGGTGGAAAGTGGTCAGTTCTGTCCGTAGTATTTGCAGGGTTTGTGGGAGGTCTTTCTCCTTCAGGACGGCATGGGCGTCAAAGACTCCCGCGAAGAATATGATGAGTAAAAAGAATATTTTCTTCATGTTTTTGCGTAATTTCGTGCAAAGGTAGGAAATAATTCTCAATTCTCAGTTGTTCGTTCTTAATATTTTTGTATCTTTGCAACAAATTTAGAAAAAGAAACGGCTATGAAATTGATTGCTGACAGCGGAAGTACCAAAACGGACTGGACGCTCCTTCATGATACAGGTTTACGTAATGAGGATGTGGTAGTGGTGTCTTTTAAAACGCAGGGAATCACTCCTGTCCATCAGTCGCCCGCTGAGATCCGGCAGATACTGGCGCAGGAACTGATGCCACAGCTCTCTACCTTCTCACGTGCCCAGCTGGTTAATTCGAAAATTCTTGAAAGTCCTCTATTGTCGAACATCCAAGTGTTTTTCTATGGCAGTGGTTGCACACCAGCCCATGTGCCGATGATGAAACAGATGCTCGATGAGGTGTTTTCTCCAAAAACAGTGGAGGTGTATAGCGACTTAATGGCGGCAGCACGAGCACTGTGCGGTCATGATGAGGGTATCGCCTGTATACTTGGCACAGGTGCTAACTCTTGTTTGTTCGATGGTGAGAAAATCGCACAAAACACCCCCGCACTTGGTTATGTCTTAGGTGATGAGGGTAGTGGTGCGGTATTAGGTCGGTTATTCATGAATGCTATCTTTAAGAACACTCAGTTTGCCAGTATCCGTGACACCTATCTGGCAGAGACCAAGATGACACTCCCCTCTATTATAAATAAGGTATATAGGGAACCGCTTGCCAACCGTTTTCTTGCCTCTACGGCTTCATTTATCCATGAGCATCTTGACTATGAGCCTTTACGGGACTTGGTCGTTTCCAATTTCCGCACGTTCTTCCAACATAATCTCATACAGTACCAGCGTCGTGATCTGCCCGTCCATGCGGTAGGAAGCATCGCCTTCCATTTCCAGGATGAGTTGAGGGAGGCGGCAGAACAAGAGGGATTTTTCCTCGGTACCATTCTGTCCGCTCCGATGGAGGGGTTGGTGAAATATCACCAGTAGGAGTCCGGGGATGATATTTTGTTGCTGAAATATGATACTTTTGTTTTTGTGGGTAATTTTTATTCACATTTTCTTTTGTAGTAACTATTTTTTGCTTATTTTTGCATCTTGAAATGTCGTTGCTACGTGCTGGCGATGGCTATAGCTGATTAAAATACTACTAATTTAATAATCATTTTATGAACAAAACATTCAAATCTGCAAACTGTGTATTTGCGAAAATCAGATGCATAGTTCTCTTCTTGATGATGTTCCCATTAGGTGCTTTGGCACAGAATGTGAATATTTCAGGAACAGTGACCGACGCCAACACTGGTGAGGAGGTCATTGGTGCTACGGTGAAGGTAAAGGGTGCCGCTGGCGGTACTATTACCGATGCCATGGGTAATTACAAGATGTCGGTGCGGCAGGGTGCTACCATCGAAGTCTCGTATGTAGGTTATCAGACCAAATCGGTCAAAGTGTCTGGAGCAGGCAAGTTAGACATCCAGATTGCCGAGGATGTCAACATGCTGGAGCAAGTCGTTGTCGTTGGTTACGGTACAATGAAGCGCTCCGACCTGACCGGTTCTGTATCCAGTATTGACGAGAAGGCAATCAAGCAAGGTGTCAACACTTCTCTTGAGCAGGCCATGCAGGGTCGTATCGCCGGTGTACAGGTGACCCAGAACTCTGGTGCTCCTGGTGGTGGTATCTCCGTACAGATCCGTGGTATCAACTCCTTGAGTGGTAACGAGCCTCTGTATGTCATTGACGGTATCCAGGTAAGTGGTAATACCAGTGGCAACAGCTCAGTGTTGAGCAGCATCAACCCTTCCGATATTACTTCTATTGAGGTGTTGAAGGATGCCTCTGCTACGGCAATCTACGGTTCCCGTGCTTCTAACGGTGTCGTTCTGATTACTACCAAGCGTGGTGAGGAAGGAAAGGCAAAGATTCAGTATGAGGGCTATTTCGGTTGGCAGAGTATTCCCAAGAAGCTGAGTGTGATGAATCTCCCTCAGTATGCGGATTTCTATAATGTACGTGCTGCCATCCAGGGATGGGGTACCCGTGAGGACTATAAGCATCCCGAGTTGCTGACCAATGGTACTGACTGGCAGAGTGAGCTGTTCCAGACAGCCTTCATGCATAACCATACCGTTAACGTCAGTGGTGGTAATAAGGATATGCACTATTCTATTTCCGGTGGTTACCTGGATCAGGATGGTGTCGGTATCGGTTCTGGCTTCAAACGTGCCAGCTTCCGTGGTAATTTCGATACCAATATCACTGACTGGTTGCAGATTGGTACGAATGTCGCTTTTGCGAATACCAAGCAGAATATCACGTTCACAGAGAGTAATGTGATCTCTACCGCATTGAGCCAGTTCCCTGATGTGGCTCCCCGTAATCCTGACGGATCTTATGGCGTTCCCGAGGTGAATGATTTTGCTACCTATTACAGCAACCCGATCTTCGAGGCGAATATGAAGGAGAACAAGACAGACAACTATCAGCTGGACTATAATGTCTTTGCCAGTCTGACTCCATTGAAGGGCTTGAATGTCCGTGTAGAGTACGGTGGAAGCAGAGGTTGGAATAATACCTACTATTTCGTACCGGAGTATACCTATGGAAGCATCATGGTGGAGTCAAACTCTACCCGTACGAAGTCTATGAGCAAGTATGGCACATTCAAGCAGTATGCTACTTATAACTTCGACATCAAGAGCGACCACCACTTCTCTGTCATGTTAGGTCATGAGTCACAGTGGGGTAACTGGGAGTCTTTGAGCGGTACCCGTAAAGGGTATATCTCTGATGCTATCCACTCTCTGAACGTGGGTGACTCTTCCACATCAACCAATAATGGTGATGACGGAACGGAGTGGGGTATTGAGTCTTACTTCGGACGTTTGAACTATAACCTGCTGGACCGCTACCTGTTCACGGCGACCCTTCGTACCGACGGTTCCACATCATTTGGTAAGAATAACCGTTGGGGTTGGTTCCCCTCTGCTGCGCTTGCCTGGCGTATCAGCAATGAGCCTTTCATGCAGAAAACATCTTCATGGCTCAGCAACATGAAACTTCGTCTCGGATGGGGTCATGTAGGTAACCAGAGTTCAGGTTCTTATGCTTATGGTGCTACCATGGCTAACACTGCTACCGCATGGGGTACCGGTTACTATCCTGGTAATTTCCCCAACGCTAACTTGAAGTGGGAAAGTACAAAGGCATGGAACATTGGTCTTGACCTTTCTTTCCTGAACAACCGTATTGAGTTTATTGTTGACTGGTATTACAAGAATACTGACAACCTGTTGATGCAGGCATCACTCCCCTCATACGTTATCAATAATGACTGGATGGGTATGTCGGCTCCTTGGGTGAACAGCGGTGCTATCCGTAATACCGGTGTTGAGTTCACCTTGAATACGGTGAATATCTCTAATAAAGACTGGCAGTGGCGTACAGGTGCTACACTCTCTATCAACCGCAATAAACTGACCCGTTTGAATAGCGATGGTTCGACGATTGCAGGTTCGATAGGCACCAATACTTATACGTTATCAGAAGTAGGAGGTCCTGTAGGTCGTTTCTACGGATACAAGGTTATCGGTATGTTTACCTGCGAGGATGACTTTTATCAGAAAAATGCAAAAGGTGAGTTCTTACTTGATGCTACTGGTGCTCGCGTCCCTGTGGCTCGTCCTGCTGAGGAAGGTGAGAACGGTGCTATGTATGAAATAGCACAGAACAGGATATGGGTTGGTGACTACATTTTTGAAGACATCAATGGCGATGGAAAGATAACATCAGCAGATAGAACCTATATTGGTGATCCTAATCCAGATTTCACCTTTGGTTTGAACAATACCATTACATGGCGTGACTTCGAACTGAGCTTCTTCCTTAACGGAAGTGTAGGCGGTGATATTTATAATATTGTACGTATGGAGCACACCAACACGCAGGGTTATGGTAACAAGATGAGTGATGTTGCCAACTATGCCCGTGTTAGTTTGTATAACCCGGAAGGTTCTGCTAACGACATCACGAATGTCTATGTGTCTAACGCATCCACGGCAAGTGTACAGCGTATCAGTGCCGCAGGTACCAGCATGAACGACAACAACCGTGTCAGCGACCGTTTCGTGGAGAATGGATCTTACCTCCGCATGAAGTCTTTGTCACTGGCTTGGAATCTTCCCAAGAAGTGGCTGGCTCCTTTGAAACTTGACTGGGTTCAGATATATGGTAATATCCAGAACCTCTTCACCATCAGTGGTTATGACGGTTACGATCCTGAAATCGGTGCTCAGGGACAGAGTGTGATTCTGCAGGGACTTGATAACTACCGTTATCCTTCTCAGCGCATCTATACATTCGGTCTGAAGGTTAAATTCTAAATATTGAAGAAAACGCTATGAAAAAGAATATAATATATATAATGTGTGCACTGATCGGCGGTTCTACCATGCTGACCAGTTGCGGTAAGGATTTCCTTGACAAGAAACCGACGGGCAATTACACCGCTGAGACATTCTACAGCAGTGATGCTGCCGTCAGGAAAGGAACGGAGCCGCTCTATAACCGTGCATGGTTTGACTTTAACCGTCGTGCGCTTGTGGGTATGGGCTCTTATCGTGCCAATGACGCATGGAACCCTTACGTAAGTGCTGAGTTCGCCCGTTTCCAGGTAACGGCACTGACAGAGGACATGGGTCTTGCCTGGTCAGCTCTTTATAATGTGGTGACCATGAGTAATGCCACCCTCTATAACTTGGAGAAATATTGTTCCGAGGATGTCAGTGAGACAACCAAGAATGCTGCCATCGGTGAGTGTTACCTGATGCGTGGATGGGCATACTTCTACCTGCTTCGCGGCTGGGGTGCCAATATCCTGTTTGAGGATAACCAGACGATGGTGGACAATCCTATCCAGCCGTTGAATCCTGAGGCTGACGTGCTGAAATTCATCGTCCGTGACTTCCGTCGTGCGGCAGAGTATCTGCCAGAGACCGGCACCGACTTCCATCCTTCCAAGTATGCTGCCAAGGCTGCCCTTGCCAAGGCACTGTTGGCACAGAGTGGTTGGAATGATGCCACTAAAGGTGACCATGACCGTAACACCTCTATCCTCGCTGAGGTCGTAGAACTTTGCGATGAGGTCATCAACTGTGGTCAGTATAGTCTGATGGATAATTATGAGGACCTCTTCAAGGCACAGCATAACGACAACTCTGAGACTATCCTTGCCATGCGTTGGGCAGATCCTAACACTGGTGAGTGGGGTGCCATGAATGCACTTTATTCCGACCTCGCATTCCCTGAGGTGACGGATGTGAATGTATGGGGTGGCTCACTGCATGCCTCAGTGGATATGATAGACCTGTATAACGAGGATCCTGCAGATACTATCCGTCGTGATGCTACTTTCTTCACACCCAATGAGCATTACAGCTATATCAAGGGTGCCGAAGGCGGATATACCTATGCCCATAACTGGATGCAGTTGAAGAAGGGTGTTCTTGGAACCAAGGCTGACGTTGCTCCTGCAGGACTGGCTCAGATGGCTTCTCCACTGAACACATACATCCAGCGTCTTGCTGATGTTTACCTGATGAAGGCTGAGGCTATCCTGGGTAATGCTGAGTCTACTTCTGATGGTGAGGCTCTTGCTGCCTTCAATGCTGTCCGCCTCCGTGCTAAGGTTGACCCCTATAGCTCTATCACCTTCATGGACATCCTCCGTGAGCGCCGTATCGAGTTCTGTATGGAGTACTTCAACTGGTGGGACATGGCTACCTATTATCGCTGGAAACCACAGACCATGCTCGATTTCTTCAACAACCAGCAGTATCGTGCTTGGGAGATGCGTGAGGGGTGTGTGCTGAAGAACGAAGACGGTACTCTCAGCTACCGTGGTGTCTTCCCTGGCACCAACAACTGGTATCTCACCACCGAGGAGGGATATTGCTTATGGAACGACTGCCTGCGTACGAGTATCGATGACAATACCGTGGTGCAGAAACTCACTCATGACGAGTATGTAGCTATGCGTAAGACACTGCTGACTGCCAAGGGTGCTGACTATCAGCCTATTACCCTGAACGAGTCTAATGTCTTCATGCCTTATCCTGAGAGTGACGTGATTCAGAATCACTACCTGAAGGAGGCTCCGCAGCCATATAACTTTGGTGAGGAATAATTAAAGTATGTACAGAAACATTATTAAACAGATATTTCTTATGAAGTACAAAATAAACAGCATGAGTCTCCTGGTGCTCTTCCTGATGGGAATGATATCGTTCAGCTTCATGGCTTGTAGCGATAGCAATAGCTCAGGCGGACAACCGGAGATCACGGGTGTCAAGATCTTAAGTTCTGACACACTCAATTACAGTTATGATGAATATTACACCAAGGCTGGTCCCGGCACTATGATAGCCATTGAGGGTAAGAACCTCGGTGGTGCCCTGAAGGTGTTCATCAATAATCAGGAACTGACCTTCAACACCACGATGAATACTGATCATAGCATCATCGTCTCTATTCCTACAGAGGAGAAAGGCTTTAAGCTTTCCGCTTTTGAAGATGTTCCTGACGAGATCCGGGTAGAGACCCGCGGTGGTGTCGCCACCTATGAGTTTAAGGTGACGGCACCCGGTCCGCAGTTGCAGCGTATCCAGGCGGAATATCCCCGTGTGACTGGTGATGAGATTCTCCTGCACGGTCTGAACCTGGTGGACATTGAGGATGCTTATTTCTCTGATGTGACCGTTGAGGAACTGGCTGAGTCGGAGAGTAAGGAGATTGGTGGTAACCATGTTGCTATCAGTAATATTGAGACGGTACTGATGGATCATCATCTTGCCTCCAATAACTCGTATGTGACCACTTCCATCTTGAAGTTTGCCATGCCGGAGGTTCCCTATCAGTCGGGTGTCATCGTTCTGGAGTGTGCCGCAGGTACAACCTATATCGCTTATTATAAGGTACCTGGTCAGCCTACTATCACCAGCATCTCTTCTGATATGCCGCAGATTGGTGAGGACCTGATTATCAAGGGTACTGAGTTTGTACAGGTGGAGAGCGTCAAGTATGGTGATGTCACCCTGACTGAGGATGAGTTCGAGGTGAACGAGGAACAGACTCAGATTACGATTCCGTTTGCTAAGAAACCATCTGCAGGCAGCGATGCTAAGCTGACAGTGACCACGCCTGGCGGCACCGTTTCTGTCGACCGCTTCTATGACTACTCAACTATCCTGACCACCTTTAATAAGGATGATGCTGGAAACTTCATCGATGCTACCAATAATGGCTGGGGACCAGATGCCCAGTTCATTGACGGTGGTGATGCCGATGGTGTCTATGCATATTGGAACATCCCGTCAGAGGGTACTCAGTGGTGGGGTACGATGGTTTACTTCCGTAAGGACTGGAGCGGTAACTCATTCCCACTCTCAGACAATATCCCTGATACCGCAACAGCGGACGAGGTGTACTTCGCTATCAATGTATACAATGACGGCTCTGACTATAACAATGGCGCCTTCACAGGTTATGTCCGCTATATGTTCCAGCCTATCGGAGATAAAGAGAACCAGTATGACAACGGCTTCGCATGGGCAGACTATGACAATCAGATACCATCGTTCGCACGTCCTGTTCTTGCCGATATCAATAATGAGGCTCCCGTAGGCCGGTGGTATCGCCACGTGCTGCCATTAAGCTCGTTCGACTGCTATTGGGGCAAGACTTATGCGGAGATCAAGGCTACTGGTCTGAACCAGTTCCGCATTCAGTCCCTCAACCAGGGAACACCTTCTGGTAAGATCAATGTCAAGTTCGACAACGCTCGTGTGATCTATATTCCGTCTAAGTAATCATCAAAAGAATTAATATCTTATGAAAATAAAGAATATTTTAACCGTTATGTTGCTTGCCGCCACGGCTCTGGCTTTCCAGGGCTGTAGCGACAGCGATAGCGGAAACAAAGGATTCGGAAAGACTGGTGCTGGTACGGTACTTAATCTGTCCCATGACGGGGCAGAGGTCTCCGAACTGAATGTGTCAATGGGTGAGCTGACTTCCTATATGATTTCCATCGATACCGATGGTGCCTGGCAGGTAGCGATGCCCGATGCTGACACTACTTGGGTTCATATCACTCCGCATGAGGGCTATGGATGGGCTGTCAATGAGGAGGATGCCACTAACCTGAATGCTTATGTGAAACTGAAGGTTGACTACAACGAGGGTGAAGAGCGTTCTACCATCCTCACCTTCACCACAGGTAGTCTCGTTGCCACACTGACCATCAACCAGGCAGGCCGTGGCAGTTCTGACGACCCCATCGAGAGTGTATGGGATATGGTGTCTAACATCAAGATGGGTTACAACCTGGGTAATACCTTGGAGTCTAACCACGATCTCTCTCAGTCATGGTTCCATCCTTCTGGTCCCGGTGACTGGAAGACTTATGAGACTTGCTGGGGACAGCCTGTCACCACGCAGGAGATCATTAACGAGATTGCCGGCAAGGGCTTCAACATCATCCGTGTACCTGTGACATGGTTCCCGCATATCGACGAGGAGGGTAACATCAACGAGGAGTGGATGGCTCGTGTCGAGGAGGTTGTCAACTATGTGCTGAAAGCTAACTGCTACTGTATCATCAATGTGATGCACGATACAGGTGCCCGTGCAGAGGGACGTACCGACAAACAGTGCTGGCTGACTGCCGATATGGATGCTTATCCAGAGAATACCATTCTCTATCAGAAGATATGGAAGCAGATTGCAGAGCGTTTCAAGAACTATGACGAGAAACTCATCTTCGAGTCGTTTAACGAGATCCTGAATGCTTCTTATTCATGGACTGCTCCTTCTTCGGCTACCGACCAGGCTTATGAGGCTATCAATAAACTGCAGCAGGACTTCGTGAATGTGGTACGTGCTACTGGCGGCAATAACCAGTATCGTAACCTCGCTGTCACCACTTATGCCGCTACGGGTACGAGTGATGCTGCCCTTGAGGCGTTCCAGGCTCCGCAGGATGTGGTACAGAACCATATCTACCTGACTATCCACTCTTATGATCCTTACAACTTCTGTAACAACAATTCGGGTAAGAATCAGGATGGTACCACGTTTGACTACAACATCAAGATTTTCGATGATGACTGTAAGGCAGAGATTGACAGGGTATTCGCACGTATCCAGAAGCGTTGTACCTCTCTTGGTATCCCCTTCATCTTCGGTGAGTTTGGTGCTATCGACGAGGATAAGAGTATGACAGAGCGTGTGAAGTATGCTACCTATCTGAAACAGAAGTTCACAGAGTATAACATGACTGGTCTCTGGTGGATGGGTCTCTACAACCGCGATGATGATGAGTGGTACGAACAGGAGATTGTTGACGCTCTCTTCAAGTAAACCACGAATTATAACATGAATAATGGGACTTTCCTTTCGGGAGAGTCCCATTTTTCTTTCCTCGTGTGCGTAAGGTTTGTAAATGAAAACTATATCATGCTGAATTGTAATCTAACTTGGTTTACGATGTAAATCAATTTGATTTACTCGGTAATTCAATTTGATTTACTCAGCAAATCAATTTGATTTACTTTGCAAATCAATTTGATTTACAATGAAGGGAGGTATCCTTTACAAGGGTTGTCGTTATCGGTGTCATAAGCAAGCGTCACCTCCTGCTGATGAAGGTGCCGTCATTGAATCTATCAATCTGTCAGCCTATCTGTCAGCGCGCAATCTTTTGTCTGTCAGCACGTTATGTCCTTTCGCTGATAGATTGACAGATTTTTCCCGATTTTTAAAACTTGGGTATATTTTTCTCAACTTTCGCAAGCTCTGCTTGCTTCAGTTTCCTCTTACCTCTCACCTCTAAATGATAATACTTTCTTTGCAGAATTGTGACTTTTTTTGTCACAATCCTTTTTTTAACAAAGAAATATTTGGAGGTTTCAGGAATAATTTCTATTTTTGCAACGTTTATTTGCCTGCGTCCTTGAGGCAGGGCATAGATGATAGAAAACCGATAAATTATTTATATTAACCAAACAATTAAAAATTAAAAGCTTATGAAAAAATTATTTACTCTTATTGCTGCTGCCCTGATGACTATTGGTGCAAGTGCAAAAACTCCTTTAACCGCAACATGGAGTGCATGGGGAGAGGGCTGTACAGTAGAAGGTAACACCATTTCTTTTACTGCTGCATGGAAAGGTGCTGGTTACTGGGTTTCTGCTGACGCTTCGACAAGTGAGAAACTTGTCATTTTACTTGCTGAGGAAGCTGTTGGTAAAACTAAAGTTTTTTTTCAATGTAAGTCCGATTGCTCTGTTTCAAGCGGTGACTATTATATAGAAGCTGGAAGTAAAATATTAGGTATTGACCTTCAAAGCGATGTTGCAAAGGGAAGTTTGAATGAATTTCAGCAGCTTTGTGTTCAATCCACAGAGGCTGATTGTAAACTTGTTGTAAAAGAGGTTTATTTAGGTACTACTGCAGAATATGAAGCAGATTTAGCAGGAAATAAACAGCAAACATCTCCATTGACCCTTGCTGATTTGGGTTCAGGCTGGGGAGGCTCAACTTATGACGCAGCAACAAAAACCGTCACCATTGGAGACGATTGGACTGGAAAAGGTTGGTGGTTATCTTCTGCCAATTATTCTGATTTTGATCAGTTGGTCATTAAGTTTGACCCTGCGACAGAGGCTAACGGAAATATTGTGATTGAGTACAATGATGGAGTAGCAAGCACCAAGTACGAGTTTGCCGCAGGTACCACAACCGCCATTATTGACCTTGACGCTACAGGTAAAGCCAGCGTAAAGCAGATTTATATTCAGGGACCGGCAGCTTCAAAATATGTATTATCCGCTGCTTATGTAGCTACAAAAGAATATGTTGCTGAGAATGAAACTACTGGTGGCGAAACTCCCGCAGCTCCTACAACGCTGATTGACTATCCTACAAAGGAAGCTAAAGCAGAGAACGGTATTACCCTTGGCTCAGAAGTTACTGTAGGTACATTTAAGATTCATACCAATACAGATGCCGTTTCTGGATTCAAGTTTGGAGGTGGCTATACTGCTGACGGTGTCATCAAGGCTGCTACGACTGCTGTTCTCTCTGTTGATGGTGGTTTCAAGAAGGGTGATAAGATTCAGATTGCTGGTGCTTTCAATAATTCTGATGCTTCTAAGCAGGCTGGTGTCCAGATATTCACAGGTGCTGCTGGCGAGTCTGCTAAAGTTCTTTGGACTTCAGAGTTGTTCATCAACGGTCGTCTTGTAGCTGACGATCCTGCTGTTCAGGAGTATACATTGGAGGCTGATGCTGCTACATTGAACCTCGGTCGTTCAAATGGTCTGAGTAGTGCAACTGCAACTTGGGTTACTTTGCTGAAGGTCGTTCGTGAGACTGCTACTGGCATCCAGGAGATTCCTGTAAAGGTTATCAACAACGGTGCTATCTACAACCTCGCTGGTCAGCGTGTGAACGAGAGCTATAAGGGTATCGTTATCAAGAACGGTAAGAAATACATTCAGAAATAAATTGAATATCCTTGAGTGATATGAAGGTGGAGCCCCAAAACGGGTTCCACCTTTTTCATGTGAAAATTTGGAGGTTAGGAAAGAAAGTGTTATCTTTGCCCTGTCAATGAATAACGAATAAAACCAATACGATAATGAAGAAGCTATTACTACTAATGATGGTTGCTGTTTTGGTAATCGCCTGTCAAAAGAAACAAGAGATGGCAAAGGATTTTGTGAAAGTGGAGAACGGACACTTCGTCCGTGGTGGTAAACCATATTACTATGTGGGTACCAACTTCTGGTATGGTGCCATCCTCGGCTCCGAGGGACAGGGCGGTGACCGTGCCCGTCTGGGTCGTGAACTGGATGAGATGAAGCGCATGGGTATCGACAACCTGCGCATCCTCGTAGGCTCAGATGGTGAGCGTGGGGTGAAGACCAAGGTGGAGCCGACACTGCAGATAGCTCCCGGTGTATATAATGATACGATATTGGCAGGACTCGACTACCTGTTGATGGAGATGGGCAAACGCGACATGGTTGCCGTGCTATACCTGAATAACTCATGGGAATGGAGTGGGGGCTATGGCTTCTATCTGGAGCATGCCGGTGAGGGTAAGCAGCCACGTCCTGACGAGGCTGGCTATCCTGCTTTCATGGCTGCGATGGCTAAATATGCCACCAACGAGAAGGCTCACCAGTTATTCTATGACTACGTGCGTTTCATCATCGGACGTACCAATCGTTATACGGGCTTGAAGTATACCGATGACCCCGCCATCATGTCATGGCAGATAGGTAATGAGCCACGCGCCTTCTCCAAGGAGGCACTGCCTGCCTTTGAGAAATGGCTTGCCGAGGCTTCGGCACTGATCCGCTCATTGGACAAGAACCATCTGATCTCCGTAGGCAGTGAGGGCTCATGGGGTTGTGAGAACGACCTGAGTTCATGGTCACGCATCTGTGCCGATGAGAATATCGACTACTGTAACGTGCACCTGTGGCCCTACAACTGGGGATGGGCAAAGCCTGACTCCCTCATCGAGCATCTGCCCATAGCCTGTGAGAACACGAAGAAATATATCGACGAGCATCTCGCCGTCTGTGACAGCTTGAACAAACCCCTCGTCATGGAGGAGTTCGGTTATCCTCGTGATGGCTTTAAATTTGCCATCGGTACTCCCACCCAAGGACGTGACGGATATTATAAATATGTGTTCTCACTGGTTGCCGACAATGCCGAGAGTGGAGGAAAGTTCGCCGGTTGTAACTTCTGGGGCTGGGGTGGTTTCGCAGAGCCCAAGCATGAGCAGTGGCAGGTGGGTGATCCCTATACCAACGACCCGGCACAAGAGGCACAAGGTTTGAATTCCGTCTTCGCAACAGATACTACAACGCTTGATGTTATCCGTACTCAGGTAGAACGAATGAGTCATGTAAAGTAGCAAATATATTAAATTGTATGTGATAAAAGCAACAAAGTATCATTATATTTATAAAAATAATGCTAACTTTGCAACCGATATTATTACAGATCTAAACATTTAGAAGAATGAGACGAATAGAAACCGTTTTATTGTTGCTGCTGTTAGCATGTGTGGTACCCGTACAGGCTCAGATTCGAGGCAATGAAATACAAGTGAATGTCGTACCCGACCATCAGGACTGGAAGTATGAGGTGGGGGAGACGGCTACCTTCAAGATCAGTGTGACACGCTCCGCCACTCTGATAGATAATGTGACTGTCGACTATGAGGCGGGTCCTGAGATGTATCAGGACGTGAAGAAAAAGGGCGTGGTACTGAAAGACGGTACGCTGACCCTGAAGGGTAAAATGACAAAGCCCGGTTTCTATCGTGTTGATGTCAAGGCGCATGTAGGAGGAAAGGAATATAAAGGTGCATGTGGCGCAGCTTTCTCACCGGAGAAACTGCAGCCTACGACAGTGATGCCCAAGGACTTCGAGGAGTTCTGGCAGAACGCTATCAAGGAGGCTCGCAAGACCGATCTGAACCCCACCAAACGCTTGTTGCCAGAGCGTTGCACCAAGGATGTGAATGTCTATGAGGTGTCCTTCAATAACATGCAGTGGGACTATCGTACCTATGGTATCCTCTGTGTCCCTGTCAAGGAAGGCAAATATCCCGCATTGCTGAGAGTACCGGGAGCTGGTGTGCGTCCTTATGGCGGTGATGTCTATACCGCGTCACAAGGTGCCATCACCCTGGAGATAGGTATTCATGGTATTCCCGTGACTATGGAGCAGAAGGTGTATGATGACATCTTCCATGGTGCCTTGAACTGGTATTGGGAGTTCTATACCGACGACCGTGACAAGAACTATTACAAACGCGTGGTGCTGGGTTGTATCCGTGCTCTCGACTATATTGCGGAATATACCCCATGGAATGGTAAGGAGATGGGTGTGTCAGGCTCCAGTCAGGGTGGTTTCCTGACACTCGCCACTGCTGCACTTGACAAACGCATCACTTATTATGCTCCTGTGCATGCTGCCCTCTGCGACCATACCGCCTCTCTACAGGGAGTCGCTTGTGGGTGGCCTCATTATTTCTATTGGAATAAAGGCAAGGGACAGGAGAAGCAGATTGAGGTTTCCCGCTATTACGACGGTGTGAACTTCGCCCGCATGATAACTGATAAGCAGACGGGGTGGTTCTCGTTCGGCTATAACGATGATGTGGTGCCCCCCACTACCGCATGGGCAACGTATAATACGGTGAAGGGTCCCAAGACGATTAAACCGTATCAGGCTACCTGGCACTTCTGGTTCCAGGAACAATGGGACGAGTGGGAGGACTGGATGCTGCGGCAGATGAAAATCAGGAATTAGTAATGAGTGATGAATAATTATGATTACTTGTAAGCGTGGAGTAATATAGAATTAAGAATATGAAGAAATTATTGGTAATAGGAACGGTAGCAATGGCGATGGTAGCATGTGCCACTAAGCAGGCTAAGCCTCAGAAGACAGTGGCTCAGCAGTTGATGGAACGTCTGGACTCTCTTCAGAAGAAAGGAATCATGTACGGACACCAGGATGACCCGATGTATGGACTCACATGGGAGTATGACAAAGACTCCAGTGATGTGAAGAATGTATGTGGCGACTATCCCGCTATCATGGGCTTCGACCTCGGTGGTATCGAGATGGGTGATAAGAAGAACCTGGACAGTGTTCCCTTTACCCGTATGACAGAGGAGATACAGAACCATTACCGTCGTGGTGGTATCGTTACCTTGAGCTGGCATCCCCGCAATCCTGTCACCACTATCGAAGGTGGTGGCTGGGCAGGACAGAAGTTCCCAGAAGGGACGGCATGGGATGTCACCGACTCTACCATTGTGAAGAAGATTCTTCCTGGTGGTGAGTTCCACCAGAAATTCGAGGGCTGGATGCAGCGTGTATCTGACTTCCTCGCGACTTTGAAAGATGATAACGGACAGAAGATTCCTGTCATCTTCCGTCCTTGGCATGAGAATTCAGGCTCTTGGTTCTGGTGGGGTGAGAAGCTCTGTACCGTAGAGGAATACAAGGCATTGTGGAACATGCTGCAGGATAAGCTGAAGGCTGACGGCTTCGATAATCTGGTATGGTCATACTCTCCCGGTTGTCAGGATAACTTGACCGCTGAGCGCCTGCTTGACCGTTATCCCGGTGATGACCGTGTCGATATGCTGGGACTGGACGGTTATCAGTGGGTACCCGAGGAGAAAGACAAGTTCATTGAGCGTACCAAGCAGAACCTGGAGGTACTTTGTGCCGTGGCAAAGGAGCACAACTTGATTCCTGCACTGACAGAGACAGGTATGAAGAATATGACACAGCCCGACTGGTGGACTTCCACACTGCTGCCTGCCGTAAAGGATTTCCCTATCAGTTATCTGTTGACGTGGCGTAATTACAAGGAGGAATGGTTCGGACCAGCTCCCTCGAAGGCTGATGCGAAATATTTCGTGGACTTCTATAACGATGAGAAAACCTTATTCCAGAACGATATAAAATAATTGAATATGAGCGATTTTAAAACCAAAGTAGCTGCACTGCGTGCTCATCACGAGGAGCTGCTGACACGCAAGAACGAACCCATAGAGTGGGGCAATGGAATTTACGATAAGTGGAAGAACCCTATCCTGACCGCAGAGCATACTCCGCTGGAGTGGCGTTATGACTTCAATGAGAAGGATAATCCTTACCTGATGCAGCGCATCATGATGAATGCCACCCTGAACTCAGGTGCTATCAAATGGAATGGCAAGTATTGCCTCGTAGTACGTGTGGAAGGAGCTGACCGTAAGTCGTTCTTCGCCGTTGCCGAGAGTCCCAATGGTGTGGATAACTTCCGCTTCTGGGAGGAGCCTGTCACCATGCCCGATGATGTGATTCCCGCTACCAATATCTATGATATGCGTATTACGAAGCATGAGGATGGTTGGATCTATGGTGTGTTCTGCGCAGAGCGTCATGATGACTCACAGCCCGGTAATCTGAGTGCGGCAACGGCAACAGCAGGTATCGCCCGTACCAAAGACTTGAAGACTTGGGAGCGCCTGCCGGACCTGAAGACGAAGTCACAGCAACGTAACGTGGTGCTGCATCCTGAGTTCGTCAATGGCAAGTATGCGTTCTATACCCGTCCGCAGGATGGCTTTATTGATACAGGCTCTGGTGGCGGTATCGGCTGGGCACTCGTAGACGACATTACACATGCCGAGGTGAAGGAGGAGAAAATTATCAATGCCCGCCACTACCATACTATCACTGAGGTGAAGAACGGTGAGGGACCTCATCCTATCAAGACCGAGAAAGGGTGGCTGCATCTGGCGCATGGTGTTCGTGCCACTGCCGATGGACTGCGTTATGTATTATATATGTATATGACTTCGCTGGAAGATCCCACTAAGGTAATTGCCCAGCCAGGTGGATTCTTCCTCGTTCCTACGGGTGACGAGTATTTGGGTGACGTGATGAACGTGGCATTTGCCAACGGATGGATAGCCGATGAGGACGGACGTGTGTTCATCTACTATGCATCAGCAGATACCCGTATGCATGTTGCCACCTCCACCATAGATAAACTTACAGACTACTGTATGAATACACCGGAGGACGGACTTTATACAGCAGCTTCCGTGGAAACCATCAAGAAACTTATTGCTAAGAACAAACAGAATGGCTAAATCTAAATTATCAGAGAAAATAGGATACGGTTTCGGTGATATGTCGTCCAGCATGTTCTGGAAGATATTCTCATATTACCTGCCGTTCTTCTATAGTAATATCTTCGGACTGTCATTGGTGGATGCCGGTGTCCTGGTGCTCGTTACACGTATCTGGGATGCTGTCAGCGATCCGATGATGGGTGTGATTTCCGACCGTACGAATACTAAATGGGGAAAGTACCGTCCTTACCTGCTGTGGGTGGCTCCGTTCTTCTCCATCTGCGGTATTCTGTTGTTTACCACTCCTGACTTGGACTATGGAGGAAAGCTGATATGGGCGTATGTCACCTATATCCTGATGATGACCGTCTATACGGGAATCAATGTGCCTTACGGTGCTATGCTGGGTGTGATGACCGATGACACGAATGAGAAGACGGTGTTCTCCTCATTCCGTATGTTCTTCGCCTATGGTGGTTCATTCATCTCGTTGTTCCTTTGGGAACCCCTGTGTAATCTCATGGGAGGATATGACTCTCCCAAGGGATGGTTCTGGGCAATGGTGATGATTGCCGCTGCCTGCTTCGTGATGTTCATCCTGTGCTTCATGATGACCAAGGAGCACCTGAAGACCATGTCTACTGTCAGTGTAGGCAACGACTTCAAGGCATTGCTCTCTAACAAGCCTTGGTGGCTGCTCATTGGTGCTGCCCTGTGCTTCAACCTGTTCAATACCGTCCGTGGTGCTACCGTAGCCTACTTCTTCCAGGATATCATCGGACCGAATGTCAATCTGGTATTCTTCGGACTGATGTTTGCTTTCTATGCAGGACTGTTCCTCGGAATCGGTGAGGTGTCTAACATGGTGGGTGTCGCCTCTTGTGTGCCCATCTCAGGAAAGTTGGGAAAGAAAACTACCTTTATCTTAGTGAACGCCTCATTGGTAGTGCTGAGTGTGTTGTTCTATTTCATTCCATCTACTCCGACTGGTTACTGGATGATGCTTATCTTCCAGATACTGATATCTATCCTGACGGGTATCATGTCTCCCTTGGTATGGAGTATGTATGCTGACGTGAGTGACTATGCGGAGTTGAAGTTCAAGACCGCTTCAACAGGTCTGATATTCTCTTCCAGCTCTATGGCGCAGAAGTTTGGTGGTGCTATCGGTGGTGCTGCCGTGTTATGGCTGCTTGACGGATTTGGTTACATCACTGACGCCACTCAGTTGGCACAGGGGGTCGCTCAGCCGGAGCTGGCACTGTCCTGTCTGCGTTGGCTGATGAGCTTTATCCCAGCTTGTGTCGCTCTGCTGTCTATGTGTGTGGTATGGTTCTATCCTCTGACTACTGAGCGCATCAACGCCATTAATGCGGAACTGAAAGAAATACGTGCTATTGAAGACTGATATGATAGAAAAAATGAAAAAGGAGATGCAGGATGTTGTGGAAAACAACATCCTGCGCTTTTGGATGGAAAAGATGGTGGACCATGAGAACGGAGGGTTCTATGGTCGTATTGACGGGAAAGAGGTGTTGCATGCCGATGCAGAGAAAGGGGCAATCCTCAATGCCCGTATTCTGTGGTCTTTCTCTGCCGCTTATCGGGTATTGGGAAATCCTGAGTACCTGAAGATGGCAACTTATGCCAAAGAGTATTTCATGGAGCATTTCCTGGACAAGGAGTATGGCGGTGTTTATTGGAGTTTGGATTATAAAGGTCAGCCGTTAAACACCCGTAAGCAGTTCTATGCCATCGGGTTTGCCCTTTATGGTATGTCAGAATATGCTCGTGCCACAGGTGATCAGGAAGCACTGGATTGTGCCCTTCAGTTCTTTGACTGTATCGAGGAACATGCCTTAGATCCTGTCTATAATGGTTATATTGAGGCAAAGACCCGTGACTGGCAACCGATTGCTGACATGCGTTTGTCTGAACTGGATGCCAACTTCCCGAAGTCGCAGAATACTCATTTGCATATTATTGAGCCTTATGCTAATCTTTACCGGATATGTAAGGCTCCAAAGGTGGAGAAGGCTTTACGTAACATCATCAATATCTTTACGGAACATATCCTGAACCCAGAGACACACCATCTGGATCTCTTCTTCGAGAACGACTGGACACGTGGTGCAGGACAGTTGGAGAGTTACGGTCATGATATTGAGTGCTCATGGTTGATGCATGAGGCTGCCTTGGTATTAGGTGATCCGGATGTACTCGCTAAAATGGAGAAAGTCGTCAAGATGGTTGCAAAAGCCTCTGAGAAGGGGTTGCGTCCTGATGGGTCGATGATTCATGAGGCGAATCTGGATACAGGACATGTGGATGATGACCTGCACTGGTGGGTACAGGCAGAGAATGTCGTGGGCTGGATGAATATCTATCAGCATTTCGGTGATAAGGATGCCCTTGAGCATGGTGTCCGTTGCTGGCAGTATATCAAAGACAATCTGATAGACTGGGAGAACGGAGAGTGGCACTGGAGCCGTCATCCTGACGGGACACTGAATACGGTGGATGACAAGGCCGGTTTCTGGAAATGTCCTTATCATAATAGCCGCATGTGTTTGGAAATTATAGAAAGGCCTTTTAAGTGAAAAAGAAATTATTTTTTGTGTTATGGATGGTCGGCATGGTACTGACGGTGTCAGCAAGTAGTGCCCGCCCAACTTTCGGAGAGAAGCCCAAACTGGTGGTCGGCATCGTTGTAGACCAGATGCGTTGGGACTATCTCTCTATATATTATAATAGGTTCACGCATAATGGATTCCGTCGGATGATAGATGAGGGATATAGTTTTGATAACTGTTTGATAAACTATATCCCAACAGTGACAGCGATAGGACATACCAGTGCGTATACGGGAACCTCGCCTGCCTTTCATGGTATCTGCGGGAATACTTTCTTTATAGATGGCAGAAGGACTTATTGTTGTGCGGACAGTACAGTGCGCACCGTAGGTACTGACAATAAGAATGTAGGGAAAATGTCACCCCGCAACCTGCTTGCTACTACGATTGGTGACCAGTTGCGTCTTCACACGAATTTCCGTTCTAAGGTGATAGGTATCTCGTATAAGGACCGCGCCGCTATCTTCCCCGCTGGGCACTCCGCCAACGCAGCCTATTGGATGGACTTGAAAAACGGACAGTTTGTCACCAGTACCTATTACATGCAGGAACTTCCCACATGGGTTAAGGATGTGAATAGGCAGATGGCTCAGAATAAGGAGTTGAAGCGGCTTGGCGTGGATGTCGGTCTGTCCCCATTGACCGGTGTGTTGATTACCGATATGGCAATAGCTGCTGTCAAAGGTGAGAAGATGGGACAGGGTAATGAGACGGATATGTTATGTGTCAGTTACTCCCATACTGATGTTATCGGACATAAATGGGGTACGCGTGGGGAACATACCGATGAGGCTTATATAGAACTTGATAAAGAACTTGCCCGTCTCTTTGATACACTTGACGAACAAGTGGGGAAGGGTAACTATATCGTGTTCCTGACTGCTGACCATGGTGCCGCTCATAACTCACAATTCATGGAGGATCATCAGCTGCATGCGGGTAAGTGGTTGTCTGAGAATCTGCGAAAAGAGCTGGATGCTTATGTAGCTTCTAAATTAGGGAATACGAAATCAGTGATACTCGGTATTCTGGACTATCGCCTTTTCTTGGATAAGGAAGGTGTTCGCCAGCAAGGACTCGATTATCAGCGCGTCAAGGAGGTTATCATAGAATATCTTCAGCAAAGTCCGAATCTCTCTTTCGTCGTTGATGCCGAGAAAATTGCCACCTCTGCCATTCCCCCTGTTATTCGTGACCGGATGCTGTTGGGGTATAATTATCACCGGGGAGGAGAAATATATGTTGTTCCAGAGCCGGGATATTATGAGTATGGTTCATGGTCTTCCCCTGTCGGTACAACTCATGGCGAGTGGAATCCCTATGACGCGCATATCCCATTGCTGTTCTATGGATGGCATGTCCCTCATGGTAGTCATCCAAAAGAAGTGCATATCACAGACATTGCCCCTACAGTCTGTTCGTTGCTGCATATTCAACAAACGAATGCATGTATTGGGGATGTTTTGATGTTTGATTAAGTGTTGAGAAAACAATTTCTACAATAAAGTGCTGATATATTGGAATTTATTCCGTACCTTTGCCGACGGAAAGTTAATAATAGATTAACCAACACCGACAGAGACCGATGAATATAGGTAAGCACATTGAAGAAATTCTTAGGAAGCAGGGGAAGTCTGCTTCATGGTTAGCAACGCAAATCCCTTGCGAACGCACGAATGTTTATAACATTTTCAAGCGTAAAAGTCTGGACGTACGATTATTGATGCGTATCAGCGTTATTTTGGAGTACGACTTCTTTAAGGAATTGTCCGAAGAAGCATTTCCTAAACGTAAATAATTAAAGCCGTTGCCTGCATAGGCGACGGCTTTTATTTTTCTGTACGTTGAAAATTTTTTCCGTTTTTATCCAAATTTCTCATTACTCATTACTCATTTCTCATTTATAATTAGTACCTTTGCAGGCAAATTGAATTCAATATTATTTTAGTTATGAACTTTACGTTGTTAATTACCGTTGTATTGACGGCTGTTACGTTGGTGGCTGGAGCTTACGTTATTGCGAAGCTGATAGGTCCGCGTTCCTACAACAAGATCAAAGGCGAGCCTTATGAGTGCGGTATTCCGACTCATGGTTCTTCTTGGTTGCCTTTCACTGTAGGATTCTACCTGTTCGCCATCTTGTTCCTCATGTTTGATGTGGAGACTGTCTTCCTCTATCCATGGGCTGTCGTCGTGAAGGAGTTTGGATCAGCGGCACTGCTGAGCATCGGCTTCTTCCTGGTAGTATTAGTATTCGGGCTGGTTTATGCCTGGAGGAAAGGAGATCTAGAATGGAAGTAAGGAAACCGTACATCAAGAGTATTCCTTATGAGGAATGGAACGACAATGAGACTTTGGACAAGCTTGTTGATGAACTGCAAGAGGGTGGCACTAACGTAGTGGTTGGTTCCCTTGACAAGTTGATCAACTGGGGACGTGCCAACTCCCTGTGGTCTTTGACCTTTGCCACATCATGTTGTGGTATTGAGTTTATGGCCTGCGGTTGTTCGCGTTACGACTTTGCCCGTTTTGGCTTTGAGGTAACCCGTAACTCTCCCCGTCAGGCAGACTTGATCATGTGTGCCGGTACTATCACGCATAAGATGGCACCTGCTTTGAAACGTCTGTACGACGAGATGGCAGAACCGAAATATGTGATAGCAGTTGGTGGCTGCGCTATCAGTGGCGGTCCTTTTAAATCGAGTTATCATGTGGTGAAAGGTATTGAGGAGATTGTTCCTGTTGATGTGTTCATCCCAGGATGTCCTCCCCGTCCTGAGGCTATCATGTATGGTATGATGCAGTTACAGCGCAAGGTGAAGGTGGAGAAATTCTTCGGTGGTGCAAACCATAAGCAGACCAAAGAAGAGCGTGAGCTTGGTGTTTCCAATGAGGAGCTATTGGCACGCAAGATAGGTGATACCCGCCGTGAGCCTATTGTGGTGACTGATGTCCCACAGGAATTTGTGGAAGAATTGAAGAAGGAGGCTGCCGTATGAAATTAGAATTCTTATCATTCGATTACGACAAGTTCGCTTCTGAGATGCAGAACTTGAAGGAGAAGAAGCATTTTGACTATCTTGTAACGATTGTCGGAGAGGACTTCGGTCCGGAAGAGGGTCTGGGATGTATCTATATCTTGGAGAATACGGAGACTCATGAGCGTTGTTCTGTGAAGATGATTGCCCGTACTCAGGTATGTGGTGACGGCATCGCCTCCAATGGCGTTGGTGAGACAGATGGTCAGGTTGTGCCATACCTCCCTACGGTTATCAATATATGGAAGGTTGCTGATTTGCTGGAGCGTGAGGTCTATGACTTCTTCGGTATTGTCTTCATTGGTCATCCCGACATGCGTCGTCTCTTCCTGAGAAATGACTTCAAGGGTTATCCCTTCCGTAAGGACTGGAAGTTCGATGACAGCTACACACTGGCTGATGATGTGGAGGTAGATTATGGCTTGGAGTATTATTTTGACCGTGATGGTAACTTGCAGTCGAAGCAGAATAAACTCTTCACTTCTGATGACTATGTGATAAACATCGGTCCTCAGCACCCGTCAACTCATGGTGTACTGCGTCTGCAGACTGTCCTTGACGGTGAGACGGTGAAGCGTGTCTATCCGCACTTAGGATATATCCACCGTGGTATCGAGAAGATGTGTGAGACGATGACCTATCCTCAGACATTGGCGTTGACCGACCGTCTGAACTATCTTTCTGCCATGATGCACCGCCATGCCCTGGTAGGTGTCATAGAAGAGGGAATGGGTGTGGAACTGACCGATCGTATCAAGTATATCCGTACTATCATGGATGAGTTACAGCGTATCGACTCACACCTGCTGTATGTCGGTTGCTGTGCACAGGATATGGGTGCGCTGACAGCTTTCCTCTATTCGATGCGTGACCGTGAGCATGTGCTCAACTGCATGGAGGAGACTACAGGTGGACGACTCATCCAGAACTATTATAGAATCGGTGGACTGCAGGATGATATCGATCCTAACTTCGTGAAGAACGTGAAGGATCTGGTGAAATACCTGAAACCAATCATTCAGGAGTATGTGGATGTGTTTGGTGATAACATCATCACCCATAACCGTTTCGAGAAGGTTGGCCCGATGGGCAAGGAGGATTGTATCAGTTATGCAGTCACAGGTCCTGCCGGTCGTGCTGCCGGTTGGAAGAATGATGTCCGCAAGAACCATCCTTATGTCATGTACGATAAGGTAGAGTGGGAGCAGGTCATTATGACGGGTTGTGACACCATGGACCGTTATACTTGCCATATCAACGAGATGTATCAGAGCCTGCATATCATCGAGCAGCTCATCGATAATATCCCCGAGGGTGATTTCTATGTGAAACAGAAACCGATTATCAAGGTTCCCGAAGGACAGTGGTACTTCTCTGTCGAGGGTGCCAGCGGTGAGTTTGGTGTCTATCTCGACTCACGTGGCGACAAGAGTCCTTACCGTTTGAAGATGCGTCCGATGGGACTGTCCCTGACAGGTGCCCTTGATCCGATGCTGCGTGGTCAGAAGATTGCCGACCTGGTGGCTACGGGTGCTGCTATTGACTTTGTAATTCCTGATATCGACCGATAAAAAGCGAAGATTATGTTTGATTTTAGTATTGTAACACAATGGTTCGACCAATTACTCAGGGTGACCTTAGGTTTGGGTGACTTTTGGTCGATATTGATAGAATGTGTGCTGGTAGGTGTCATTATCTTGGCAGCTTATGCGCTTATCGCCATGGTTCTGATTTTTATGGAACGTAAGGTATGTGCTTATTTCCAGTGCCGTCTTGGTCCGATGCGTGTCGGTTATTGGGGATTATTGCAGGTACTTGCCGATGTATTGAAGATGCTCATCAAGGAGATCTTCTTTGTCGACAAGGCAGATAAGTTCCTGTATATCGTTGCTCCTATCCTTGTTGTCATCGGTTCTGTAGGTGCTTTTGCCTTCCTGCCGTGGAACAATGGTGCCACCATCCTTGACTTCAACGTGGGTGTGTTCCTCTTGACAGCTATTTCCTCGATAGGTATTATTGGTATCTTCCTCGCAGGATGGGGTTCAAACAACAAGTACTCAGTAGTGTCTGCCATGCGTAGTGCTGTACAGATGATTTCTTACGAGTTGTCGCTCTGCCTCTGTCTGATAACTGCTGTAATCCTGACGGGTACCATGCAGGTCTCTGGTATCGTGGAGGCACAGACGGGTCCTTTCAAGTGGTTGATCTGTCAGGGACATATCCCTGCTATCATCGCCTTCCTGACTTTCCTGGTTGCCGGTAATGCGGAGGCTAACCGCGGACCGTTCGACATGGCTGAGGCTGAGAGCGAGTTGACGGCAGGTCACCATACAGAGTATAGTGGTATGGGCTTTGGTTACTTCTACCTCGCTGAGTTTATGAACCTCTTTATCACCGCAGGTATTGCCGCTACTGTCTTCCTTGGCGGTTGGGCTCCTGTCAATATCGGTGTGGAGGCTTTCGACGCTGTTATGAACTATATCCCAGGTATCGTCTGGTTCTTGGGTAAGACCTTTGCCCTGGTATGGATACTGATGTGGATTAAGTGGACCTTCCCACGTCTTCGTATTGACCAGATTCTGAAGCTGGAGTGGAAGTATCTGATGCCGCTGTCACTGATTAATCTGGTATTGATGACTATCGTGGTGGCATTGGGTTGGTATCTATAGTAACTATAGTGCCTATAGTAACTATATAAATTTAAGAAAAATGGAAGAAAATAAATCATATTTCGGAGAAATCGGGCATGCCCTGAAGACCCTTGCCACTGGTATGGGAGTCACTTGGAAAGAGTATTTCAAGGACTTCTTCACCAACAAGTCGACGGAGCAGTATCCCGAAAACCGTAAGACGACGCTGCATGTGGCGAAACGTCATCGTGGACGTTTGGTGTTCAAGCGTAATGAGGACGGTTCTTATAAATGTACGGCATGTACCTTGTGTGAGAAGTCATGTCCCAATGGTACTATCAAGATTGTTTCCCATATGCAGGAGGATCCTGAGACGGGAAAGAAGAAGAAGGTGCTGGACGACTATCTGTATGACTTGGGTGACTGTATGTTCTGTCAGTTATGCACCAATGCATGTAATTTCGATGCCATTGAGTTTACCAATGACTTCGAGAATGCGGTGTTCGACCGTAACAAACTGGTGCTCCATCTCGACAAAGAGGTTTACCAAGGCGGTTCCCTGCCTAACCTGATAGAAGGTGGTGCCGACTTTGAGATTGGTAAGTTTAATACTAAAACGAAGTAAGGACTATGGCAAATTTAGTAATGTTTTGCATCCTCGCTGTCGTCATCATCGGCTCAGCCCTGATGTGTGTGATGACAACGCGAATCATGCGGGCCGCAACTTTCATGTTGTTCGTGCTCTTAGGTGTGGCAGGTCTTTACTTCCTGCTCGACTATACTTATTTAGGTGCGGCACAGATTGCTGTCTATGCCGGTGGTGTGACGATGATTTTCGTCTTTGCCATCCAGTTGGTGAGCAAGCGTACGCTGCAGGGTACGATAAAGCGTATCAAACTCAGCCGTGCTATTTGTGGAGCACTGTTGAGTATAGTGGGCTGTGCTGTTGTGATCTTGGTGCTGCTGAAGAATCAGTTTATGTATACAGCCATGTCAATGCCTGATGAGGAGGTGCCGATGAAGAAGATCGGTATGGCATTGGTAGGTGCTGATAAGTATCAGTATATCCTGCCTTTTGAGTTCATCTCAGTATTCCTGTTGGCATGTATTATTGGTGGTTTGGTTATTGCAAGAAAGGAGGAGAACGAATAATGGTACCTGTAGAATGTTATTTCGTGCTTAGCGCACTGTTGTTCTTCATCGGCGTGTACGGTTTCATCACCCGTCGTAATCTGGTTGCCATGCTCATCTCTGTTGAGTTGGTGCTCAATGCCGTTGATATCAATTTCGCCGCTTTTAACCGCCTGCTCTATCCTGGTTCCATGGAGGGTATGTTCATGACACTCTTCGCTATTGGAGTCTGTGCAGCCGAGTGTGCTGTGGCTATCGCAATTATCATCAATGTCTATCGCAACTTCAAGAGCGATACCGTTGACAGTATTAAGAATATGAAATGGTAAATGGTTATGGAAATATATAGTTATTCATTCCTGATTCTTCTGCTGCCGGCGTTATCCTTTGTGATTCTTGCGCTTGCAGGTATGAAGATGTCGCATAAGACAGCAGGTCTTATCGGTACTACATCCCTGGGACTGGTGACGGTACTGTCATACCTGACGGCTTTCGCCTATTTCGGTGCTGACCGTCTTGCCGATGGTACCTTTGCCACCATCGTTCCTTATAACTTCACCTGGCTGCCGTTGGGCAATCTGCATTTCGATATGGGTATCCTGCTGGATCCTATCTCGGTCATGATGCTGATAGTCATCTCTACGGTATCGTTCATGGTACATATCTACTCATTCGGCTATATGCACGGTGAGAAGGGTTTCCAGCGTTACTACGCCTTCCTCTCGCTGTTCACGATGTCTATGCTCGGACTCGTACTTGCCACGAATATCTTCCAGATGTATACGTTCTGGGAGCTGGTGGGTGTGTCATCTTATCTGCTGATTGGTTTCTACTATCCTTTGAAGCCTGCTATTGCCGCTTCTAAGAAGGCATTTATCGTGACTCGTTTTGCGGATATGTTCTTCCTGATCGGTATCCTGCTCTTCGGTTACTACACAGACTCGTTCAGCTTCTCCTTTGCGGGAGACATCCACATGGGCGTGGGTACTACTCCGTTCATCGAGGGTAATGCAGCCAAGGCAATGGCAGCAGGAGCGTTCATCTTACCGACTGCCCTGGTACTGATGTTCATCGGTGGTGCCGGTAAGAGTGCGATGTTCCCGTTGCATATCTGGTTGCCCGATGCCATGGAGGGTCCGACACCTGTCAGCGCATTGATCCACGCTGCCACGATGGTGGTTGCCGGCGTGTTCCAGATTGCCCGTATGTTCCCTCTGTGGATTGAGTATGCTCAGCCGCAGTTGAGCATCGTCGTATGGGTGGGTGTCTTCACAGCTTTCTATGCAGCAGCAGTTGCCTGTGCTCAGAGTGATATCAAGCGTGTACTTGCTTTCTCCACCATTTCACAGATTGCGTTTATGATGGTGGCACTGGGTGTTTCTCTCCCTGGTCACGAGGCAGTACTTGACAATCATGCGCAGTTAGGTTTCATGGCTGGTATGTTCCATCTGTTCACCCATGCCATGTTCAAGGCATGTCTGTTCCTGGGTGCCGGTTGTATCATCCATGCCGTCCATAGTAATGAGATGGCGTTGATGGGAGGACTTCGTAAGTATATGCCTATCACCCATATCACCTTCCTGATCAGCTGTCTGGCGATTGCCGGTATTCCATTCTTCTCTGGTTTCAGCTCGAAGGATGAGATTATCACGGCATGTTTCGCCTATAGTCCTGTAGTGGGATGGATTATGACGGGTATCGCTGCCATGACCGCTTTCTATATGTTCCGTCTGTACTACGGTATCTTCTGGGGTACAGAGAACAAGGAGGCGCATGAGCATCATACACCCCATGAGGCTCCAGCCACGATGACTATTCCATTGATTATCCTTTGCGTCATCACTTGCGGTGTGGGTATCTATACCACTATCGCCGGCTTCGCAGGGTGGGGTGGTTCTTTCGGTCAGTTTGTCAGTGCCGCTGGTACCAACTATACCATTCATTTCGATACACAGATAGCATTGACCTCCACGGTGATTGCTATCCTGAGTATATGTCTTGCCACCTATATCTATAAAGGAGAGAGCCAGCCTATTGCCGACCGTCTGTACAAGCAGTTCCCACGTCTGCATCAGGCAGCCTATAAGCGTTTCTATCAGGATGAGATATGGCAGTATGTCACTCACCGTATCATCTTCCGTTGCATTTCCACACCTATTGCATGGTTCGATCGTCATGTTGTTGACGGTACCTTCAACTTCCTGGCATGGGGTGCCAACGAGGCAGGTGAGTCCATCCGTCCCTGGCAGAGTGGTGACGTTCGTCAGTATGCCGTATGGTTCCTGACGGGCACCGTAGCATTAACATTAATCCTTTTAAGCATCTAAACGATTATGAATATACTAAGTTTATTTGTTTGCATTCCCGCCCTGATGCTACTGGGTCTTTGGCTTGCCAAGAACCTTAATCAGGTGCGTGGTGTGATGGTGGCTGGTGCGTCGTGCTTACTCGCCCTGTCTATATGGCTGACCATCTATTTTATCCAGCAGCGTGCGGCAGGTAATACTGACGTGATGTTGCTGGCAGCATCCACACCGTGGTTCAAACCACTGAACATCGCCTACTCGGTAGGTGTTGACGGTATCTCTGTCGTGATGCTGTTGTTGTCAAGTATCATCGTGTTCACAGGAACATTCGCCTCTTGGCAGTTGAAGCCGATGACGAAGGAGTATTTCCTGTGGTTCACGCTCCTTTCCACGGGTGTTTATGGTTTCTTCATCTGCACAGACATGTTCACGATGTTCATGTTCTATGAGGTGGCTTTGATCCCGATGTATCTGTTGATTGGTGTGTGGGGTAGTGGTAACAAGGAGTATGCCGCTATGAAACTGACCCTGATGCTGATGGGAGGTTCTGCCCTCTTGATTCTCGGTATCCTGGGTATCTACTATTACAGTGGTGCTACGACGATGAATGTCAATGAGATTGCTGCCATGCACAATATCCCTGTGGAGACTCAGAAGGTGTTCTTCCCCTTCATCTTCATCGGATTCGGTGTGCTGGGTGCTCTCTTCCCCTTCCACACATGGTCACCTGACGGTCATGCTTCCGCACCTACGGCAGTGTCTATGCTGCATGCCGGTGTGCTGATGAAACTCGGAGGCTACGGCTGTTTCCGTGTTGCCATGTATCTGTTGCCCGATGCCGCCAATGAGTTGGCGTGGATATTCCTGATTCTCACTACGATCTCTGTAGTGTACGGAGCCTTCTCCGCATGTGTACAGACCGACTTGAAGTATATCAATGCCTACAGCTCTGTGTCCCACTGCGGTCTGGTGCTCTTCGCCCTGTTGATGATGACCAAGACATCCTGTACGGGTGCAATCCTGCAGATGCTCTCTCACGGTCTGATGACGGCACTCTTCTTCGCCCTCATCGGTATGATCTATGGACGTACCCATACCCGTGACATCCGTTACTTGGACGGTCTGATGAAGATCATGCCATTCCTTGCTGTGGGTTATGTAGTGGCAGGTCTTGCCAACCTCGGTCTGCCGGGCTTCTCTGGTTTCATTGCTGAGATGACCATCTTCGTGGGTTCTTTCGAGAATCCCGACCAGTTCCATCGTGTCGCTACCATCATTGCTTGTACATCCATCGTCGTGACAGCCGTCTATATCCTCCGTGTGGTAGGTAAGATCCTGTATGGTGAGGTGAAGAACAAGCATTATCTGGAGTTGACCGATGCCACATGGGATGAGCGTGTTGCAGTCATCTGCCTCATCGCTTGTGTGGCAGGTCTCGGTTTGTTCCCCTTGTGGGCAAGCAACGTCATCTCTGACGCTGTAGGTCCTATTTTGGCTAATATCATTTAAAAAAGGAGGGTATAAGATATGAATTACGGACAATTCTTACAGATGATGCCAGAGGTGATTCTCGTGCTGACTCTTATTGTGGTATTTCTCTGTGATATGTTCACAAAAGATACTGAGAAGCGCTCTTTAGTGGTAGTTGCGACATTTGGTCCATTGGTCTACCTCTTGTGTCACATCTTGTTTATCAATCCAATCTATAATGGTGAGGTATCCGCATTTGGAGGAATGTATTTCAACAATGCGTCCACCACAGCCATCAAGGCTATCCTGACCTTTGGAGCATTGGTGGTGCTGATCATGTCACACCCCTGGGCAAGCCGTGCGGATGTGCGGAAGAATGCCGGTGAGTATGCCGAGCTCGTCATCTCAACGCTTCTGGGTATGTTCATGATGGTGTCAAGTGGTAACTTCCTCATGTTCTTCCTTGGTCTGGAGATGGCAAGTGTGCCCATGGCGTGCTTGGTGGCTTTCGACAAGCATAAGAAGAACTCTGCCGAGGGTGGTGCCAAATATATCATCACCGCTACTTTCTCCAGTGCCGTGATGCTTTATGGTATCTCCTTTATCTATGGATCGGTAGGAACACTATACTATGATGACGTGATGCAGCGTATTGCTTTCTTCGCACAGTATAAGAGTCAGGTGCCCATGCTCATCATGGGACTGGTATTCTTCTTCAGCGGACTGGGCTTTAAACTCTCACTGGTTCCTTTCCATTTCTGGACTGCCGATACTTACGAGGGTGCTCCAACACCTGTTACGGGTTATCTGAGTGTATGTTCCAAAGGTGCCGCTGCCTTTGCGCTGATGACCATCCTTGTGAAGGTCTTCGCTCCATTGACCGAGTATTGGGAGTATATGCTCTATATCGTTATCGTACTGAGCATCACTATTGCCAACCTCTTCGCTATCCGTCAGAAGGAATTGAAGCGCTTCATGGCATTCAGCTCTATCTCACAGGCAGGTTATATCATGCTGGCGGTGATAGGTGCCTCACAGAACGGTATGGCAGCACTGATGTATTACATCCTCGTCTATGTTGTTGCCAACATGGCAGTCTTCACTGTGATCTCTACTGTAGAGGAGAATAATGGTGGTACGACGATGATGCACAACTACAACGGACTCTACCAGACCAATCCGAAACTGGCGTTCCTCATGACCCTCGCTTTGTTCTCGCTGGCTGGTATTCCACCGTTTGCAGGTATGTTCTCGAAGTTCTTCGTGTTCATGGCAGCAGCACAGCAGGGTTCGTTCTGGGCATATTTCGTGGTATTCATTGCCTTGATCAACACGGTCGTGTCACTATACTACTATCTGCTGATTGTGAAGGCGATGTATATCAAGACCTCCGACAATCCGCTGCCCACCTTCAAGACAGACTGTATGACACGCCTTGCCCTTGCCGTATGTACGGCAGGTATCGTGCTCTTCGGTGTCTGCTCATGCATCTATGACTGGTTGTTTGCGTCGTCAGCCATTTGATATTCAATAAATTTCATATAGAAAAAGGAGCATCTTCGGATGCTCTTTTTTTGTCTTTTTCTTGATTTAGGTCATTGAAAAACCCCTTTTTAGTCATTTTGTGTGCGATAACAGAGCGGTAAATCATAAAAGTCCTTAACTTTGCACCGCAATTCAAAAAGAATGCAAAATACATTTAGGATAATTATTAATTAAAGAAAGGTAAAAGATTATGAAAAAGATTTTGATGACTCTCGTTGCCGTTGCTATGGCAACAACCATGAACGCTCAGTGGTATGTTGGTGGTACCGTAGGTTACAACTACACTAAGGACAAGAACACTGATATCAAGTCTAACACTTTCCAGCTCGTTCCTGAGGTAGGTTACAACCTGAGTGACAAATGGGCTGTAGGTATGAAGATCGGTTATGGTTATAACAAGGTTGGCGATGATAAGGCTCATGAGTTTGTTGTAAATCCTTACGCTCGTTACACTTTCGTAAAGCTTGACAAGGTAAACTTCTTCGTTGATGGTGGTTTCGAGTACAACTATGTCAAGGTTGAGGATGATAGCGCTAACGGCTTTGGTATCAGCTTCAAGCCAGGTGTTGCTGTTAATCTGAACGAGAAAGTCAGCTTTGTAGCTCACGTAGGTAACTTCGGATGGTCTTCTGCTAAGGCTAAGAACGCTAAGTCTGTACAGTCTGTAGACTTAGGTCTGAATCTGACTTCTGTTGACTTCGGTTTGTACTACAACTTCTAATCAAGGGAAAAGCATTATATTTAAATAAATTTCCTATGGAGGGGTACATCTTCGGATGTACTCCTTTTTTGTTACCGACAAAATAAATCGCCTTTGTCATGCGTTTAAAAAATAAATACGAATGATGATGAACAGGTTTTTAGTTATATTCGCCTTCCTTGGTCTCTCTTTGGGTGTGAAGGCACAGCAGGAAACTGGCTCATGGACACTGACTCCACGGGCAGGTATCAACACGTCGAACATGTCGGTGGAAGACCTCTGGACGGACATGGACCGTGCGGTCAGCGCGAAACGCAAATGGGGTTTCGTGGGTGGCTTGGATGCTGAGTATCAGGCTTGGCAGCAGGTGGGTATCTCCGTAGGTGCCTTTTACTCCAACGAGGGTTATACCTATGGCAATGTTGACGACCTGGGTAAGATCACACAGACCCTGCATTTCATCAATGTCCCCATCCTCGTCAATTTCTATATCGAGCCGAACATCCTTCCCGGTCTGGCGTTGAAGGCTGGTGTGCAGTTGGGATACCTCGTGAGTGGGAAATACAAGGATAACAATGAGACGCTGACCAATACCAGCGACTTCAAGCGTGTCAATGTATCCATCCCTGCCGGCATCTCCTATACTTACAAGCGTTTCGTTGCCGATGTACGGTATAATATCGGTGTGATGAATATGTGTAACAAGGAGTTAGAGGTAGAGGACTCGTGGAAAACGAACTCCCTTTGGATTACGCTCGGTTATCAGTTTGGGTTGTAAGAACCAGTCCTTTAATTGTAAATCAATTTGATTTACTCGGTAATTCAATTTGATTTACTCAGTAATTCAATTTGATTTACTTTGCAAATCAATTTGATTTACAATGACAGGAGACTTAGTTTACAATGACAGGTTTCTCTTGTGACAGACGTAGGTGGTATCATATTTTAATCTTTAGAAATACATAAAATGAAAAAGACAGTATTATTGGCGGCATTCGCATGCTGCGCTATCGTGATGAACGCACAGAATCCTAAAGGGACGTTTTCTATCAAGCCCATGGCAGGTATCAACGTGGTAGGACTGTCAGGTGGAAGTAACAGCGACATGTTCAAAAGCAAGGTGGGCTTTACTGCCGGTGTGGAGGCTGAGTATGGCGTGAGCGACTGGTTAGGGGTCTCGTTAGGTGCACTTTACTCACAACAGGGTGCGAAGATAGACAAATTTGAGATACAGCTTGATGCGGTGACTAAAAACGCAGGTAAGTTGAAAAGCCATTATCTCAACCTTCCTTTGCTTGCCAATGTGTATATCCCTGGTGTGCGGGGGCTTGCTGTCAAAGCCGGTGTTCAGCTGGGCTTCTGCCTGAAGAGTGAGGTGGAGGTGACGATGGAGATCCATCCGGGATTTTCTTCGATGGTGACTGAATTCAACAGCCGTCAGAAAATTGGCATGTGGGAGACAGGTGTCTGTAAGTCCGTAGACTTCGGTATACCCGTTGGTCTCTCCTATGAATACAAGAACATCGTGCTGGATGCCCGTTACTATATCGGACTGACAAAGGTTGGCAAGGAATACTATCAGACAATGAGTGATGGTCATATCAATCCCCCTGCCATTACCAGTAGTCGCAACAGCTATTTCAGCTTTACCCTTGGTTATCGCTTCCACTTGTAATAATCAAATAATATCATGAAAATAGAGAAGGAAAGTTGGAAACAAGTTGCTAATGTTGTTAGTTTTATTATTGCCTTTGGTATTGCTTCTTTTGTGGTGAAGATGTGTACGAAGAGTAAGATAGTATGCTTGATTGTTTTCGTTTGCTGCACATCAGTGGCATTAGGACAGGATGCAAAAGAGTTCGTGTTCCCAGAACAAATAGAGAGTTTTTCACTTAACTCTGACAGTTCTTTCTTAGCTGTCACCATGGCGAAGAGAGACAAAAAGAACAAAATTGACATGAAGTCTGTCCGGTATGGTATCTTCCGTCTGGATCAGCAAAGATTATCGTTTGTAACCACCCCACTGGATGTTAAGCACGGAGGAGGAATGGCTGTCTTGTCCAACGGTGTGCTGATAGGACTGCCTGTAAGGGAGAGGGACATCTTTTCTAAAAAGACCACTGGGATGTATTATACCCATTATGATGTTAATGGCATCGTGTTGTGGGAATTACCATTTGCAAACGCTTTCGTACAGAAGAGCGAGGTTGATTTGGGGGTTTATGTGAATAACCTGCAAGCACCTCATCAATTGAATGCCATCCGACTTAGTGATGGTAAGTCACTGTGGACCAAGGAGATATCTTCGACATTCCTCAATAAGTTACACGTCATCTATGGTGTCAATGACTCCACTGTTCTTATTGCTGCGGACAAGATATATAAGTGGGGACGGAAGAATGGTTCCCATGATAGTGTAAAGTATAAATCCTCTACAAATGGTGTTCCTGTGTCTTTTTTTGTTGATGGTCATCATTACTATGCGTCAGACAGTCAGTCACTTATTTGTTTAAATGATTCTATGCAGGTGTTGTGGACATCGCCTCATCCGTCTGTTGGTATTAATGACATTGTTGGAGTACCGGATGACTCTACCAGGATACTGTTGGTGAACTATGGATATATTTTCAATGATGGAATCCTTTTCCCTATAACATATCTCAATAAACCTTATATTGCGACTTATGACAAACAAAGTGGGAAACAAATTTCCTTGGATTATATTAATTGGAAAAAGTCTGATGGCAGGATTGTCAGAATAAGAGCAACAGCAGATGACGTGTATATACTTCAAAACAAAGACACTGCTTTTTCAAAACTTGAATTGGACAAAGGAAGGTATATGGTCACGGTCGACAAGGGGGATGCTTATCTCTTGGATCAGCAAATGACTGTCAAGAAGAAATTCATGGACGAAATGGTCTATCGTCGTATTTTCGAAATAGGTGACATGATATGCGTTGGACGGTTCTGTCCTGACGGGAATGACTTCTATCTCATTGACAGGCAAGGAACAGTCGTACGACACCTTCCAGAGGGTATCCGTAATATAGTGAAAGCAGGACAATACGTCTATTATGCTATTGGTAATAAACTCTACCTTTTCAACTCCTCTTTAAGGAATTTGGGGGTATAGCCTTTCTTGCTCTTCGCCACCACCTCAGGGGTTCCCGTGGTGAGGACGGTACCACCGTTGCGACCACCCTCCGGTCCCATGTCTATGATATGGTCGGCGAGTTTGATGACATCGAGGTTATGCTCGATGACGATGACGGTATTGCCACGGTCTACTAACTTCTGCAGCACGTCCATGAGGATGCGGATGTCCTCGAAGTGCAGACCCGTCGTCGGCTCGTCGAGGATATAGAGCGTCTTTCCCGTGTCTTTCTTCGACAGCTCGGTGGCGAGTTTCACACGCTGGCTCTCCCCACCACTCAGTGTCGTGGAAGGCTGCCCGAGTTTGATATACCCCAGTCCCACATCCTGTATCGTCTTGATCTTCCGCAGGATGTCAGGGACGTTCTCGAAGAACTCCACCGCCTGGTTGATGGTCATGTCCAGCACGTCGGCAATCGACTTACCCTTGAAGCGCACCTCTAAGGTCTCCCGGTTATAGCGTTTACCATGACACTCCTCGCACGGCACCTGTATGTCAGGCAGGAAATTCATCTCGATGGTCTTATAGCCATTACCCCCGCAGGTCTCACAGCGTCCTCCCTTCACATTGAAAGAGAAGCGTCCCGGCTTATAGCCACGGATCTGAGCCTCGGGGAGGTTGACGAACAAAGAGCGGATATCAGAGAAGACCCCTGTATAGGTGGCAGGGTTCGAGCGTGGGGTGCGACCGATAGGACTCTGGTCGACATTCACCACCTTATCTATATATTCCAGTCCCTCAATGCTGTCGTAGGGCATGGGCTGTTGCAGGGAACGGTAGAAATGCTTGGAGAGGATAGGGTAGAGTGTCTCGTTGATAAGCGTCGACTTACCCGAGCCGCTGACCCCTGTGACGACGATGAGTTTACCCAACGGGAACTCCACGTCGATATTCTTCAGGTTATTGCCACGGCAGCCCCGCAGCCACAGACTCTTGCCATTCCCCTTGCGTCGTGATGCCGGTATCTCGATATTACGTTCACCGCTGAGATATTGCGCGGTAATCGTATTCGCCTTCATCATCTCGTCGACAGTACCTTGGAACACCACCTCACCACCTTTCCGACCAGCCTTCGGACCGATGTCCACGATATAGTCGGCATTGAGCATCATGTCACGGTCATGCTCCACCACGATGACGGTATTGCCGAGGTCACGCAGTTCCTTGAGGGATCGGATGAGACGGTCGTTGTCCCGCTGGTGCAGTCCGATACTCGGTTCGTCGAGGATATACAGCACGTTCACCAGTTGCGAGCCGATCTGTGTGGCAAGACGGATGCGCTGACTCTCACCGCCCGACAGGGATGCCGACTGGCGGTTGAGGGCAAGGTAGTCGAGTCCCACCTCCAGCAGGAAGTCGAGTCGGGTACGTATCTCCTTCAGTATCTCCGTGGCTATCTGCTGTTGCTGGTGGTCCATGTGCTGTTCCACCTCATCCAGCCATTCCCTAAGCTCGTTAAGGTCCATGGAGGCAAGTTCCGAGATGTTCTTATCCCAGATACGGTAAGACAAAGCCTCGCGATGGAGCCGTTGCCCATGGCATTCAGGACACTCACACTCAGCAAGAAACTGGTCAGCCCATTTCTGTCCGCTGCTGCTGTCATCATTCTCCATGACGTTACGCAGATATTTCACGATACCGTCGAACGACACGAAATAGTCACTCGACGTATGTACCAGTTCCTTGTCGATGCGTATCGTCTCCAACGAGCCATGCAGAATCTCGTTCAATGCCTCCTCGGGGATATCCTTGACGGGAGTCTTCACCGTACATTCATATTTCTGGAGGATAGCGTCTATCTGCCAGAATATCATCTGGTTCTTGTATTTTCCCAAGGGGACGATGGCACCCTCGTGGATAGACAGTTTACGATTCGGCATCACCTTCTCCAGGTCAATCTCGTTGATATATCCCAAACCCTTACAGCGGGGACAGGCACCCTGCGGGGAGTTGAACGAGAAGGTATTAGGAGCTGGGTCGCTATACGAGATACCCGTGGTGGGGCACATCAGTCGCTTGGAGAAATGTTTCACGGCACCAGTCTCGTAGTCCATGATCATCAGCAAACCCTCACCTTGTTTCATCGCCATCTGGACGCTCTTCTTGAGACGGTCGTCAATACTATCCTTTACCGCCATGCGGTCGATGACCACCTCGATATCGTGGTTCTTATAACGGTCAACCTTCATGCCACGGGTAATCTCCAGTACCTCACCATCCACACGGACATGCAGGTAGCCTTTGCGGCGCATACTCTCGAAGAGTTCACGGTAATGACCCTTACGGCTTCTCACCACAGGTGCGAGGATCAGTATTTTCTTGCCCGCATAGTCGTGTGTCACCATCTCTATCACCTTCTCCTCGGTGTATTTCACCATCGGCTCCCCCGTCATATAGCTGTAAGCCTTGCCGGCACGGGCGAATAACAGACGCATATAGTCGTATACCTCTGTCGTGGTACCTACGGTAGAGCGGGGATTCTTATTGGTCGTCTTCTGCTCGATGCTGATGACAGGTGACAGTCCCGTTATCTTATCCACGTCGGGACGCTCCATGCCACCAAGGAAATTGCGGGCGTATGCCGAGAAAGTCTCGATATAACGACGCTGTCCCTCGGCAAAGATGGTGTCGAAGGCAAGTGACGACTTACCTGAGCCACTGAGTCCCGTGATGACTGTCAGGGAGTTACGTGGTATCTCCACGTCCACATTCTTGAGGTTATGGACCCTGGCACCCCATACGTTGATTTTCTGGTCACTGCTGCCCATTGCTCTCCCCCGTTACCTCATTATATCTACGCATGACATTGATGTCTTTTTTGATATCAAACTCCTTTCCGTCACCTCCCTTTGCCCTTATTCGTGCAAAGTAGACACCGTCCTTCACAGGCTTACCACGGTAGGTGCCATCCCAACTGCCGTTGATATCATTCCAAGTGTAGATACACGTTCCCCAGCGGTTAAAGATCATTCCTTTGAGCTCCACAATGTTCTGTATCTTTTTAGGACGGTAGACATCATTGATGCCATCATTGTTAGGTGATATGGCATTTGGCATCTCCAAGATACTTGTCTGCAGTGCCGTACTGTCTGTCTCTGTGCTATCAGTATACTCGTCGTATTGATCTTCATCGTCATCATCATCCATGACAGCGAAGGAAGGGAGTGCTGCGATGACAAAAAGCAGTAAAAATACATATAAAATCTTTTTCATATCCTAAATATTTTTGCAAAATTACGAAAAATCGAGAGCAGAACAAAAGAATTTTCGTAATTTTGTAGGCGAAAATAATAAAAAGCTGAAATTATGAAGCAAATCATCCGATATTATCTGCTGCTGGTATGTGTGGCATTCTCTGTCGAGACAGCACTGGCACAGCAAATAAAAATCCGTGAGCAACATGAGGTGAAGCGGAAAGAAACCATCTTCGGTATCTCTCGCATGTATGGTATCACTATTCAGGAACTCATCGATGCCAATCCGGAGATGAACACCCCAGGCTATGAGTTGAAGAAAGGAGACTATATCAATATTCCCTGGCCGAAGAACCAGCCACAGACACCGAACACTGATGTTCCTGCCACAACCAGTAAGCAGCCGGAGGCTCCTGTGAGGGTAGAGGCAGTGGATGTCCGGAACCGTGAGATTCGTGTGGGTATCATGCTTCCCCTTCATAAAGTCAATGGTGACGGCAAGCGTATGCTGGAGTACTATCGTGGTATACTGATGGCATGTGACTCGTTGCGTGCCAACAATATCTCTACGGATATCCGTGCATGGAATGTGGCAGAGGATACGGATATCCGCACATTCCTTGCTGACCACAAGGCGGCAGAGTGTGATGTGATTATAGGACCGTTGTATACCAAGATGGTGAAGCCCCTCGCTGATTTCGCCACTCAGCATGACATACGGGTGTTTATTCCCTTCTCTATCAACAGTCATGAGGTGCTTGTCAACCGAAACATCATGCAGGTTTACCAGCCAGCCACAGAGCAGAATGAGACCATCATCAACCATTTCATGGAACGTTTCAGTGACACACATCCTGTGTTCATCGACTGTAACGACACGACCAGTCAGAAAGGAATATTCACCTTTGGACTGCGTCGCCGTTTGGAGACGAAAGGTATAGCGTATAAGATTACCAATCTCAACTCCAGCAATGGAGCTTTCTTCAGCTCTTTCAGCACGACTAAGCGTAATATAGTAATTCTGAATACCGGACGTTCCAAGGAACTCAATGCGGCAATGGCAAAGCTTAATGGACTGCGCCTCTCACATCCGGAACTCCAGATTAGTGTGTTCGGCTATACAGACTGGATGCTCTATACCCGTTATCAGTTAGAGAATTTCTATAAATTTGACACCTATATTCCGGCTCCATTCTTTACCAACTTCTCATCATACCAGACGGAGCGTATTATGCAGAAGTATCGCTGGAACTTCCATTGCGACATGATGTCTAATGCACTGCCGCGTTTTGCCATTACCGGTTTCGACCATGCTTATTTCCTGTTGAAGGGTATTCATATGTATGGAAAGAACTTCTCTGGTGGATCAGGAATGGTTGGCTATACCCCCATCCAGACTCCTCTTCATTTTGAGCGGATTGGCAATGGCGGATTGAAGAACCGTAGCATGATCTTTGTGCATTATATGCCGGAGCGTAGAACAGAATCGATTTATTTCTAAATGAGAAATGAAAAATGCAAATGAAGAAATGAGAAAATTCCTTTTTGTCTTTTTTCTGTCCATTATCTCTTTTGCCGCTAAGGCGCAGGTAGGAGAATATCGTACCGATTTCGCCGTGGGTGTCAATGGCGGGTATGTGTTGAGCAATATCGGATTCCAACCTGATGTACCACAGTCGATGTTGGGTGGTATGACGATGGGTGTCACCTTACGTTATACCTGTGAGAAATATTTCAAGAGTATCTGTGCGATTGTTGCCGAGGTTAATCTCGTGCAGACGGGATGGAAGGAGAAAATACAAGGTTTAGAAAACCAACCTCTATATTACGAGGGTTCTACAGAGGCACTTCATTACCAGCGTAAGATGACCTACTTGCAGATCCCGCTCTTTGCCCGTCTGGGCTGGGGTAGGGAACGCAAGGGAATACAGGGTTTCTTCCAGGTTGGTCCTCAGTTGGGCATTTTCCTTAGTGAGTCAACCACCACTAACCTTGTCGATGACAAAGAACCGACAGAGCAACGCTCATCGAATATCGTCAAACAGGAGTCGATGCCTGTCGAGAAGAAGTTCGACTATGGCATTGCCGGTGGTGCGGGCATTGAGTTCTCCGTGCCTAGGGTAGGTCATTTCATGCTGGAGGGGCGTTATTATTATGGATTAGGTAATATCTACGGCAACTCGAAGAGTGACTATTTCGGGAAATCGAATTTCGGACAGATAGTCATCAAGGCAACTTATCTCTTTGATATTGTGAAGACTAAAAACGATAAAATAAAATAGTATTATGTTTGAAGGACAGCCAAAAGGTTTATTTGCACTGGCTCTCGCCAATACGGGAGAGCGCTTTGGTTATTATACCATGCTTGCAGTGTTCGCATTGTTTCTGAGGGCAAACTATGGATTATCACCCGCTATAGCAGGTACGATCTATAGTGCTTTTCTCATGTTTGTTTATTTCTTCCCGTTGTTCGGTGGTATGCTTGCCGACAAGTTCGGATTTGGCAAGATGGTCACCACGGGAATTATCATCATGTTTGCAGGTTATCTGTTGCTGAGTGTCCCCTTGGGAGGTGATAGCTTTGCCCTTATAGTGATGCTCGCCGCTCTGTTGTTGATCGGTTTTGGTACCGGACTCTTCAAGGGTAACCTGCAGGTGATGGTGGGCGACCTCTATAACGATCCGCAGTATAAAGACAAGCGAGACGCGGGCTTCTCTATCTTCTACATGGCAATTAATATCGGTGCTTTGTTTGCTCCTACCGCTGCCATTAAGATCAAGGAATATGCGGAGACGACTCTGGGGTACAGCAGTAATGATGCCTATCATTTCTCCTTCGCCGTTGCCTGTGCGTCACTGATTTTGTCTATTGCTATCTATTATATCTTCCGCTCCACCTTCCGTCATACGGAAGGAGGAACGAAAAAGACAACACAAGCTGCTGATAACGCTGTTGAGGAATTATCTAAGGAGGAGACCAAACAGCGCATCGTCGCTCTGTGTCTTGTCTTTGCCGTTGTGATATTCTTCTGGATGGCATTCCACCAGAACGGTCTCTCTCTGACATACTTTGCCGACGAATTCACGGCAAACTCAGCATCAGGTTTGCAGGCGATGTGTTTCGATGTATGGAACCTCGTTGCCATCATCTTCATCGTCTATGCCAGTTTCTCACTGTTTCAGTCGAAAACCAGCAAGGGTAAGATTATCTCCCTTGTCGTCATAGCTCTTGCCGTCTGCTTCCTCTGTCTGCAGTACGACCCTTCAGGAACTGTCAAGGTATCTGCTCCTATCTTCCAGCAGTTTAATCCCTTCTATGTGGTAGCATTGACTCCTGTCTCTATGGCAATCTTTGGTGCTTTGGCTGCAAAGGGTAAGGAGCCTTCTGCTCCCCGTAAGATAGCCTATGGTATGATAGTCGCTGCTGTCGCCTATGCTCTGATGGCATTTGGCTCGTTAGGTCTTCCTATGCCACAGACAGAGATTGGTGCCGATGGTAATCCTGTTGCCGTTCATGTGGCTGACGTGACTCCTAACCTGTTGATATCTGTATATCTCGTCCTGACCTTTGGTGAGTTGTTGTTGTCACCGATGGGTATCTCTTTCGTGTCGAAGGTGGCACCTCCCAAATACAAAGGTATGATGATGGGTGGCTGGTTCGTTGCGACAGCGATAGGTAACCAACTCGTTGTCGTCGGTGGACTGTTATGGGGTGCTGTTCCCCTCTGGCTGTGCTGGAGTGTGTTCCTCGCCGTCTGCCTGATTGCCGCTGTCTTCATGTTTGTCATGATGAAGCGTTTGGAGAAGGTATGTTAAGCTTTTTGCTGACATCCTTTCTCACGTTAGTAGAACTGAATTGCGAGAATCTCTTTGATTGTCGCCACGATACGTTGAAGCAGGACACCGAATGGTTGCCTGCTTCAACGCGTCATTGGACACCTTCCCGCTATTGGCGGAAGGTAAACCATATCGGGCAGACTATCCTGTCTTGTCAGGAGGAGGGTGTGCCTGACCTCGTCGCACTGGTGGAGGTGGAGAATGACTCGGTGATCTTCGACCTGACGCGTAAATCGCTGTTGCGCAATGCCGGTTATCACTATCTGATGACCGAATCACCCGATGAGCGTGGTATTGATGTCGCCTTGCTTTATCAGCCTTTCATGTTCCGTCCTCTTTGTTGCGACTATCTTTCCGTTGCTCCTGTGGAGGGTATGCGTCCCACCCGTGATATCCTCTACGTGCAAGGGGAGTATATCACCGGTGATACCCTGCATGTCTTTGTCGTCCATGCTCCCAGCCGCTACGGAGGGGAGAAAGCAACACGTCCTAACCGTCAGGCTGTGGCAGACAGACTGATACAGACTATCCGTCTGTTGCCTTCCGATGCCAAGGTCATCGTGGCGGGTGACTTTAATGATGGGGCGGATGACCCGGCCTTGCGTTTCCTGGAAAGTCATTCCCTCAGGAATATTACCCGTGATGCTACAGGATCTCATGGGGCGAAGGCGACCTATCGCTATCAGGGCGAGTGGGGGAGTATCGACCATGTCTTTGTCAGTCGCCTGTTGCTTGACCGTGTCGAGCGGGTATATATCAATGACTCCCCCTTCCTGTTGGAAGAGGATAAAAAATACGGAGGAGTCAAACCCCTCCGTACCTATCATGGGATGCGCTACCAACTGGGATTCAGCGACCACTTGCCATTGGTAGTGCGTTTCCGTTTTCAATAATTTATTTGATGTTCGGCTCTTCCAGTCCGATACCCTTTTTCTTATCAACAGCCTTGAGGATGAAGCCGAGGATGAGGGCTGCAACACCTAAGCAGGCGAGCATCACCAGCGGTGCGGTATAGTCGTATTGAACGGCGATCTGCTCGGAGAAGTTAGCAATTTCTTCTTCGGCGACCTCAATGCTCTTGGTATGGGCTGCAACCTCTGCCATGGTGGTGGTCTTGAAAGTCACCACTTGGGAAACGAGTTCTGCGTTGGTGGCATCGAGCACCTTGCCGATGAGCAGGGGGAAGAGCCACAGACCGATGTTCTGAATCCAGAAGATGAGGGCATATGCTGATCCGATAATTTTCGGCTCTACCAGTTTGGGAACGCTGGGCCACAAGGAGGCGGGAACGAGCGAGAAGGATGCTCCTAACACCAGAATGGTGGTATAGGCGATGATGATGCCGCCGACAGCATACTCCTTGAAAGCGGGCAGTACGAAGGCAAACGTCAAGTGACAGCCGATGAGCAGCAGTGACCCCAGGACCAGCATAGATGCGGCTTTGCCTTTATGATCTACATATCCGCCCAAAATGGGAGTAATGAGCACGGCAAGCAGAGGGAATACGGCAAAGATGGCACTGGCGGACTGGCGCATGAAGCCCATGTAGCAATATACAATGAGGAAGGCTATGGATAGACCTAACAGCGTGAATTGGCGTACCTTCTGCTTCTGGAAGTTGCTGGCAAATCCCAGGATGGCTACCAGCAGCATAATGGCAAATTGGACAAAGGTAACGTTTTCGCTGGCCCAGAATGTGCCCTCAGCGGGTGCCGAGAGAGTGAGGTTGCACTGCAGCATGTTGACAGCATACTTCTGGAAGGGGAAAATGGCAGAATAATAAAGCACGCAGAGCAGGGCGACCAGCCAGAAACCGCTGGAGGTGAGAATTTGTCCGAGGTCACTAATCTTGAAGGGGTCGTCCTTTTCTTCGTCCTCGCCAGTCTGAGCATCCAGTTTCTTGTCCATCACGAAATAAACAATGGTCATGATGAGTGCGATGCACATGAGTACGACACCGAAAGCCACAGAGCGACTGACACTGATGTGACCGCCAAGACGGGCGAAGTAGGGTGAGAATATCATGCAGGTGGCAACGCCGAGGCGAGCCAGCGCCATCTCAGAGCCCATGGCGAGTGCCATGTCACGTCCCTTGAACCACTTCACGATACCACGGCTTACCGTGATACCTGCCATCTCGCAACCGCAACCGAAGATCATAAAGCCCAGGGCGGCCAGCTTGGCGGAAGCCGGCATACCGGGAATAGCGATTTCTACGCCATTGATGACCTCAATGGAAGGACCATAGAAAGGCGATATGCCCAGTTCATCGAACACGGGGATATAGTTGAGGTTGTTGGTAAACCATGCCTCCAGTCCAGTGCCGATGAAGTCGTCGCTGACGGCATACCACTTGATGCAGGCACCAATGAGCATGACGATAGCCGAGAGCACGGCGGTGAAGCGCACACCCATCTTGTCGAGAATGATACCTGCGAAGATGAGGAAGAAGGCGAAAACGTTGAGAAATACCTCTGCGCCCTGCATAGTGCCGAAAGCCGTAGAACTCCAACCACGCTCGGAGAGCATCAGGTCCTTGATAGGTGAGAGGATGTCCATGAAGATGTAGCTGCAGAACATGGCAAGAGCCAGGAGCAGCAAGGCGGTCCACCGCATGGCGGCGGAGTCGCGAAGGGTCTTTTCAATTGCTTGTGACATTTCTTTATTATTTTTGTTTTGTTATTTCGAGAGTCTTGTCTTTTCCAGTTTGCTGGCTTTTGCGGCGGAAGTGGCGGAAAGCTTTCCTTTCAGGTACTGCTCCATGATAAGTCCTGCCATTGGGGCTGCCATGTCACTACCGAAACCACCATGTTCCACATAGACGGCAATGGCGATCTTCGGGTCGTTCATGGGGGCGAAGCCGATGAAAGCGGAATGGTCGGCACCAGGGTTCTCTACGGTTCCAGTCTTACCACACACTGGGTAAGTGGTGCGCAAACAGGTTGCCGTTCCTTTCTCCACTGCAAGGCGCATGCCCTCAATGACAGGTGTATAGACACTGGCATCCACCTTGGTATGTCTTTTAGTCAGGTAGCGTTTGTTCTTTGTGTCCTTATGGATGTGTGGCACGTAAAACCAACCACGGTTGGCTATCGTCACGGCAAGGTTGCAGAGCTGTAGGGGCGTAACGGTGATGTCACCCTGTCCCATGCCAGCCCACCAGATAGTCTTGCCATCCCATTTTCCTTTATAGCGGCGGTTGAGGTAGTCGGCACCGGCGAGCAGTCCGCCTTCCTCCCCTTTGATATCGATATGCATAGGACCGCCTAACCCCATCGACTGCATATAACTTCGCCATGTAGTAATTGCCTCATTCTTATCCTCATAGATGAAGTTGTCGTTGATCATCGCAGCAAAGGTAACAAGAAACCAGGAGTTACAGCTCTGTGCAATGGCATCTTTAAGTTTGAGGGGAGAACGGTGCTGGTGACAGCCTACCCGGATATTCCCATCAATGAATCCTTTGTTACAGTCAACCGTCGTCTCAGTAGTCACAATACCCTCTGAGAGTAAGGTGAGTGCCTGTGCCGTTTTGATGGTAGAACCAGGTGCCTGTGGTTTGCCGATGGCATGACGTACGTCATAGCCCTGTGGCGTGTTGGTGGCAAGACAGAGAATCTCGCCATTGGCGGGATTGATAGCGACAATACTTCCCATCTTACCCTGTAACAGTCGCTCACCCAATTGTTGGAGCATAGGGCGTAGTGTCAAGGGACCGTCAGTAGGTAGTCCCTGGGGCCACAAGGGTAGGCTGATTAGTAAGAAAAGAAAAAGGAATTTTAATCTTTCAGCCATCGATCCAGCCAATTAAAGAAGGTACGCTGCCACAGAATACCGTTTTGTGGTTTCAGAACCCAGTGGTTCTCATCGGGGAATATCAGCAATTCGGCAGGGATACCCTTCATGCGTGCCGCATTAAAAGCAGCCATTCCCTGTGTGTAATTGATGCGATAGTCTTTCTCGCCATGGATACAGAGAATCGGCGTATCCCAGTTCTCCACATATTTATGCGGAGAGTCATGGTAGGTCTTCTTTGCATTGGGCATCTGTGGACGGTGCCAGTAAGCCTCGTCATATTCCCAGTTGGAGAACCAGTTCTCCTCCGTCTCTAAGTACATAGCGGCAAGGTTGAAAGCTCCGTCATGGGAGATGAAAGCCTTGAAGCGCTTATCGTGGTGACCGGCGAGGTAATAGACGCTGAAACCTCCAAAGGAAGCGCCAACGCATCCGAGACGGTCTTTGTCTACGAATGACAAGTTCTGGGCAGCGTCATCGATAGCTGCGAGATAGTCGGACATGCACTGTCCAGACCAGTCTCCGCTGATTTGCTCTTTCCATTCTTGTCCGAAACCAGGGAGTCCGTGTCGATTAGGTGCCACGACAACATAGCCGTTGGCAGCCATTATTTGGAAGTTCCAGCGATAGCTCCAGAATTGTGATACAGGACTCTGTGGACCTCCCTCACAGAAGAGCAGAGTGGGGTATTTCTTCCCCTCCTCATAATTGGCGGGCAGTACTATCCATACCAGTTCCTGCTTGCCGTCGGAAGTAGGAACCCAACGCTGCATGACCTTACCGAAGTCCAGTTGGTCGAGGATATGCTTGTTCTCAAAAGAGATCTGTTCGATATGACTCTCTATGATGTGGTGTGTACCGGGTGTCGCGTCCAATGGCTGTTCTGCCACAGGGGAAGGGGTGACCCTGTAAATATCTGTAGGTGCGGAGAGACTCTGGCGGGTAGCTATAAGGCGTTTGCCGTCATTGGCAAGTTGCAGACTGGTCCAGTCGCCCCAGCTCTCAGTGAGTTGCTTCACCTCCCCCTTCCAGTTGACGCAATACATATTATTGCATCCATGCCATACACTGAGGAAATACAACTGTGCCAACTTGTCTTTCTGTGGAGCCCAGCAGAATGCCTCTACATCACTCTTCCAGTTGACATAACGCTTGATACCTGTTGCCATCTCGTAAATGCACAGGCGGTTGAGGTCAGCCTCATAACCATCACGCTCCATCGACTGCCAGGCGATGTACTTACCGTCCGGTGAGAACTGTGGGTTCTGGTCGTAACCTACATTATTCTTCAGGTTCTCTGGGGCATTGACAGGTTGAATCTTCAGCGTGCGGGTCGGGTCGTTGGCGGGAGCCTTATAGTTGGCGGGCTTACAGAGATTTGTCGTCTTCCGCGTACCTATATTATATAAGAAAATATCAGAGTCAGTGGAGATTGAATACTCCAGTCCAGTCTTTTTCCTGCAAGTATAGGCAATCGTCTTGGAGTCAGGACTCCATGCCAGTTGCTCAATACCGCCAAACGGTTCCATGGGGCACTCATAAGGCTCACCGTCAAGAATATCGGCAATACCGTCATTAACCATTTCTAATTTATCATCTCTCATTTCTAATTTCGCCAGATAGGGATGCTGGATGCTTTCCACATAGTGATCCCAGTGGCGGTACATCAAGTCGGTGACACGACGACCGGTAGCTTTGGGAAGGTCTGACGGATTCTCCTTGATAATCTCATGGAAAGGAATGCTCTTGATGATAATGACGTGCTTACGGTCAGGGGAGAACTTAAAGCCCTCCACCTTACCTTCAGTCTGTGACAATTGGTGACGTTCGGAACCATCAGCTTTCATCGTCCATATCTCTCCACTGGAAAGGAAGGCGATGGTATTAGCGTCTACCCATGTCGGGTCTGTCTCGTTCTTGCTGCTGACAGTCAATTGCTTATTGTTCTTGCCATCAGCGTCCATGATATAAATCACCTGATGGCTCTTATTAGCCTTAACGCTGTAATAGCCTACCTGATAAACCACTTGTCTACCGTCAGGTGATGCCTCTACGGTGCCGATGCGTCCCATTGCCCAAAGAGCCTCCGGGGTCATCATACGACTAGTCAGTTTGATACTACTTTTTCCGATATTCACTTCTTCTTGAGCCTTCAGGGAGGCTGGTGCTAAAAGCAGGGTCGCTGCTAAAAGGGTCAGTAACTTTTTCATATAAATGGTATGTAGAGTGCAAAGTTACAAAATAACGATTGAAAAGCCAAATTTATTAGCAAACATTCGTTTTTATTCCATATTTATTTGTATCTTTGCGGAATAAATGTGGAAGAAGATTACTGTATAAACGCAAATGGACAAGTTAAGACAAGTAGTATTCATCGCCTTATGTTTCACTCTCGTGATGGCATCATGCCAGAAGGTGAAAAACAGGGAGATACGCTCCGCACATGCTGACAGTGTTCTGTTCGATGCTGGAGCCGTTATGAACTATGCCCGTATGGAAGTGCTCATTGACAGTTTTGCAAAGACGGGTGACATCAATGAGATGAATGTTAATCGCTGGCGGGGAGTGTTAGCTTATCATCAAAAACAGTTCACTGCTTCTGAGAAATACTATCGTCAGGCACTGGATTGTGAGGTGAAAACCAGTCTTGACCAGAAAAACTATAATAAATGTGCCCGCCGGCTCTCGGAGTTGCTGTTGGTGAGAGGCGATTATGAGGGGGCATTGAAAGTAGCGGTTCCTGCTGTGAAGAAGATTGATGAGACGAAGATCGGCTCTGACATTGACTATGCTATTCTGCTGAATAATATAGGATGTTGTCAACTGAACCTTGGGCGGGACCAGGAGGCGAAAGCAAGTTTTGAGGAAGCCCGTCAGCATTATATCAACCGATGGACGACAGACACGACAAGTCGTGGTTTTCAGGAAGCAGTCCTAGGTACGGTCTATACCAGTCAGGCATACATCAATACACGCCGTTATGCGGATGCGGTCTATTGGATTGACCGTACGGAGATGCTGCTGGATAAATACCGTCAGCGTGAAGATGCCCGTAAGGAGTATTTCGATGAGTATCAGGGACGTATCGAGGTGATGCGTGCTGTCGCAATGGAGAGTCTTGACAGTACGGAGAAGGCTGCAGAGGCATTCCAGCGATTCCAGAAGACTGCTTATTCTAAGACCGCTGCGGGTCATATCAATGGCAACGATTATCTGATGCTTGCAAAACGTTATCGGGAAGCTGCTGATAACTATAGTTACTTAGACCAGGCGCTTCATGAGTGGGGTACAGACCTCTCTCTGGATAATATCCAACTCTATATGTTGCCGAAATACATGGCGAATGATAAGATTGGACGCAAAGACTCTACGATGAGGATAGGCCAGCGTATTATTATGATGCTTGACTCTGCCATCAGTGGACAGAAGATTACTGCGACAGCGGAACTTGCCACTATTTATGATACGCAGGGCAAGGAGGCTGAGATTGCCCACCAGCAGGTGAAACTCTCACAGCAGCGGCTATGGAGCACGGGTGTAGCCCTTATATTACTGATTGTCTTTTTCTTGATATACACCCTTCATAAGCGTAAGGCTGCCCATAGGTTGGCTGTTGCCCATGGTCATCTGGAGGAGGCGCATGCGAAACTGAAAACCGCTTATGACCAGTTGGAGGAGACCACCCAGATCAAGGAGCGTATCCAGAGTGAGTTGCGCATTGCCCGAGATATCCAGATGTCAATGGTACCTAATGTGTTCCCTGACCGTGAGGGTATTGACATGTATGCGGCAATGACTCCCGCCAAGGAGATAGGTGGAGACTTGTATGGCTATATGTTACAAGGTGACGAGTTATATTTCTGTCTGGGTGATGTGTCAGGGAAGGGTGTTCCTGCCTCTCTGTTTATGGCTCAGGCAAACCGTATGTTCCGTACCCTTGGCTCCGAGCACATGAAGCCTGCCGCCATTGCTACGCGTATGAATAATGCCTTGACAGAAAATAATGAACAGGGTATGTTCGTCACGATGTTCATGGGTCTGATCAACCTGAAGACGGGACGTATGGATTTCTGTAATGCGGGACATAATCCTCCTGTCATAGGCTATCCTCCTAAATTCATGGAGGTGGAGTCGAACGCACCTATTGGTCTATGGCCAGGACTGGAGTTCGTCGGTGAGACAATAGAGAACATCAAGGGCATACCTCTCTTTATTTATTCGGACGGATTGAATGAGGCGGAGAATAAGGAGCAGGTGCAGTTCAGTGATGAGCGTATCCTTGAGATCCTGGGTGATCAGTCGCTGGATAGTGCCAAGAAGGTGGTACTGAAACTAATGGATGAAGTCAATAAGCATCGTGCAGGTGCCGATCCTAATGACGACCTCACGATGCTATGTCTGAAAATAAGCTGATAGGATAGCTTACTTACTTTTTCTTTACGGGATCACAGGTAAGTCCGCAACCGAGTTTCTTAAAGATCTTGCGGTCTACCTCAGAGAGCATGACGGTGGAGTGTACCTGACAGTCACGCAGCTGAGGTAATTGTGCCAATGCGAGGCGACAACGTTCGTCACTCTCTGAAAGGACACTCAATGCCACCAGAACCTCATCGGTATGCAGGCGTGGGTTCTTACCACCCAGATATTCAATTTTCGTCTTTTGTATGGGCTCTATCATACTCTGAGGAATGAGTTTCGCCTCATGGTCGATACCTCCCAGATGTTTGGTGGCATTCAGCAGGAGTGCGGCACAACAGCCGAGCAGAGGTGACGACTTGGCGGTAATCAATGTGCCGTCAGCCAGTTCCATCGCTGCTGCTGTATGTCCGCTCAGTTCTTTCTTCGCCTCTGCGGCAACGGTGACACGGCGATAGGCTGTCGTGATCTTCGCCTGATTGAAGAGCATGAGGATTTTATTGACCTCATTCTCGTTATCCGCTCCATCGGCAAGTTTGTTGGTGGCATCATAGTAACGACGGATAATCTCGTCACGGCTGGCATTGCAGCATGCCTCGTCATCACTGATACAGAACCCTACCATATTGACACCCATATCTGTTGGTGACTTGTAGGGATTCTCCCCATAGATGCCCTCAAAGAGCGCGTTCAGCACAGGGAATATCTCAATGTCACGGTTGTAGTTGATGGCTGTCTTGCCGTATGCCTCCAGGTGGAACGGGTCAATCATGTTCACATCGTTGAGGTCGGCAGTGGCTGCTTCATAGGCGATATTGACCGGGTGTTTCAGGGGGAGATTCCATACGGGGAAGGTCTCAAACTTGGCATAGCCGGCACGGATGCCCCGCTTGTTCTCGTTATAGAGTTGGGAGAGGCATACTGCCATCTTACCACTTCCAGGTCCGGGAGCTGTGACAATCACCAACTCGCGGGAAGTCTCGACATAATCATTCTTCCCGAAGCCGTCATCCGAGGCTATCAGTTTCACACTATGTGGATAGCCGTCAATCAAGTAATGCACATAACTCTTGATGCCAAGGCGCTCCAGACGGTGGCGGAACTGGTCGGCGGCATGCTGACCGTTATAGTGGGTGATAACGACAGAGCCGACCATGAAACCTCTGTTCATGAACTCATCACGAAGGCGTAGCACGTCCTCGTCGTATGTGATTCCTAAGTCAGCACGAACCTTGTTTTTCTCGATATCCTCGGCACTGATGACAATGACAATCTCAATGCTGTCACTGATCTTGCTGAACATACGGAGTTTGGAATCGGGTTTAAAACCAGGAAGAACACGGCTGGCATGGTGGTCGTCAAAGAGCTTGCCACCCAGTTCCAGATACAGTTTTCCGTCAAACTTGGCTATACGCTCCTTGATATGCTCTGACTGTATTTTGAGATATTTGTCGTTATCGAAACCTATTTTCATTGTATTTGTGTTTTATTTCTTGTATCCATTCTTACGCTGACGCTCCAGCTCTGCCTGTTGCTTCTGCAAAGCCTCCAAGCGGGCTGCAAGTCCGCTCTGCTTTTTCGGGTTGTTCTTGTTCTCCTGATACTTAGCCTCCAAGATGGCAAGCAGTTTCTCGTCATCGGTGGTCTTACGGAGTGTCCACATGATGGCGGCAGAGAAGAACAATGAGATGAAGTAGTAGAAGTTCAGACCTGACGAGTAGTCGTTGAAGATGAAGAAGAACATCAGCGGCATAATATACATCATCCATTGCATCATCTTCATCTGTTCTGCCTGTGCGCCAATCATCTGGTCTTTCTGCTGGCGCATGGAGATCCATGTGTATATCAGCTGTGCGGCACAGAACAGGATACAGGTCAGTGAGAGGTGGTCACCGATGCCCCAGATATTCTGGCTCCATTCTATGATGGGGTCATAGGTCGAGAGGTCGTCCATCCACAGGAAACTCTGTCCGCGTAACTGGATAGCATTGGGCACAAACCAGAACATGGCAATCCAGATAGGCATCTGAATGAGCATTGGCAGACAGCCGCCCATAGGACTGACACCATATTTCGAGTATAGCGACATCATCTCTTGTTGTTTCTTCATCTGGTCCTCGGGCTTGTTATACTGTTTGGTAGCCTCTTCCAGTTTCGGTTTGAGCACACGCATCTTTGCGGATGACATATAACTCTTCTTCACCATCGGGTAGGTGATGACCTTTAGTAGGATGGTGATGAGGATCAGCACGATACCCATACTGAAGCCGAAGCTGGCAAGCCAGTCGAAGACATACAGTGTGAACCAGCGGTTGATGAGGCGGAAGAGCCACCATCCGAGGTTAACGAGCTGTTCCAAATCAAGGTCTTTGCCGAACTGGCTCTGCTGCTCCACATCCTGTATCAGGCGGAAGTTGTTGGGACCGATATACATCTCAAACTCCGAGGGTTTTGCACCTGTCGGGTCAAAGGCAGTCTTGAGTTTGGCATCAAACTGTTTCAGATAACCCGTGCCTTTCTGTTCGAGGGTACTGATCAGGTTCGCATTACGTGCGAAATTATCCTTGGAGATAAGGGCGACACTGAAGAACTGGTTGCGGAAAGCCACCCAGTCAAGTTCCTCCTCGATGGTCTCATTCTCATCCGATGCCTCCGACAGGTTGTCGGTATCACCACCCTTAGCCTCCTTATAGAAGATCGTGGTGTAGCGGTTCTCGAACGAGAAACCCTTCTCATGCTGTCGGCAGTGGTCATTCCACTCAATCTCCATCTCCTTGAGGGATGGTGCGAAGGCATTGGTAAGTCCTTTCGTCTGCAGGGAGAAGCCCAACATATAGTCCTTGCCCAGACGGTATTTCAGGATTACCTGTCCACCATTACCTGCCGTTGCCGTCATGGTGACAGTGGAGTCTGTCTGTTCTGATGGAGTGAAATACAGGTCGGCAGTGACGATATTGTCCTGCTTACCTGTCAGCATGAAGTTCAGGTTCTGATCTTTCTCATCGAAGAGGGTCAGGTCCTTGTCCTCATTGAGGTCTTTATAGTCGAGAATCTTCGCCTTCTTGATGACGCCACCTTTGGTGTCAAGGGTCAGCTCCAACTTGGTGTTCTTCAGCACCACTTTCTGTGAAGTGCCATTCAATGCACCATAGAAGAGTGCAGAGGAGTCTGTCTTGGCGGCTTCTTCTTTTTTCTGTTGCTCTTCCGCTTGCTGCTGTGCTGCTTTCTTTGCGTTATCCTGCTGGACGGCAGCGATAGAATCCTGTAGTCGTGCGGCTTCTATCTCCTCTTTTGACGGACTGTTATACCAACTGAATCCGATCAGTACCAGGGCGATGAGGACAAAACCGATAATCGTATCTCTATTCATATTTTACCTTATTTATATATTATCTTATTCGCATACAAGGTGCAAAGGTACTAATAAAAAATGAGAATTGTGTTTTAACTTCAATGTTTTTTCGTATCTTTGCACTCAAATTCGTTTAGTATGATGCGATACAGATATATTATATTATGTATGGCTGCCATGATATGGGTACAGGGAGTCAGTGCTCAGAGTAATAGGAAACAGACCATATTGGAAGAGTTGAAGGGGTATGTGGACTCTATTAAGGTGCTGCGTCATCAGTTAGACTCTATACAGCAGTTGAACGACTCCTTGCGTAAGGAGACCGTAGATGCCCGTTATTATCGTTTGTTCGCCCCTCCCACATTCTACCACTCTGGAGCTAATAAGGCGTTGTCGTTAAACCCGAATACGGGTGATGAGGTGACGGATGCCGTGGATGCTGCCATGATGAATGTTTACATGAAGCGTCCTGACTTGGTGGTCAATACGGAGAGCCAATTGCGGAAGACCGGTTCTGTGCGTGAGGACGTGAACACGGAAGTAAAGCAGCATTTGGAGCTGGTGGAGCATACAGTTCCTGTTCCTGACGAGCCTGAGGTGGCACCAACAGGTATTGTGGTCACTAAACCCAATTTCTGGAAGTTCAAGGGCGACGGTTTCCTGCAGTTTTTACAGAACTACGTGTCAAGCAACTGGCATAAGGGTGGTGAGAGTAACTATTCCGCAGTGGGTGCTGTGACCCTGGAGCTGAACTATAACGACAAGGACAAGTATCTTTTCGAGAATAAGTTGGAGATGAAGCTGGGTTTCCAGATTTCCCCATCAGACACTGTTCATAAATTCAAAACTAATAATGACGTGTTACGTCTGACCAGTAAACTGGGTGTTCATGCATCCAAGAAATGGTATTACAGTTTCCAAGTGCTTGCCTATACGCAGTTTGCCAAGGGTCTGAAGGCAAATGATGCGTTTGTGTATTCCGATTTCTTCTCACCCTTCGACCTGAATGTCGGTATTGGTATGGAGTATAAGGTGAATGCCCTTCACAGTAAGCTGACGGGTACGCTGAATTTCCTGCCCCTTGCCTATAACCTCCGTTATGTGGGACGTTCCACCCTGTTTGATAGGAATGGTATGGATGGACGCCATACCAAGCATGAGTTTGGTGCCCAGTTCACGGGGGATGTCCAATGGAAAGTACTTGATCAGGTGATGTGGAAGAGTCGTTTGTATGCCTATACCTCCTATAAGCGTATGGTGGTAGAGTGGGAAAACCAGATTGAGCTCAAGGTGACCAAATATATCTCTGCGAACGTGTTCTTGTATCCTCGCTTCGATGACTCAGGAACGCGTCATGATGTCCATGGCTACTGGCAGTTTATGGAATACAGCTCATTGGGTCTGAGCTACACGTTCTAACATAAAAAAGCACTGCTCACAAGCAGTGCTTTTTCTTATTTTGCTTCTGTCATATCTCCTTCTATATACAGGCGTGTCATTTCCACCGCCCCATTGGTGCGTACGGTAATGGACTTCTTGAAATGACCGGGGAACTTCCCCGTTCCGTTATAGGTCACTTTGATCTCGCCTTTCTCACCGGGTTGTACGGGAGTCTTGGTATATTCAGGTACCGTGCATCCGCAACTGGCAATGGCTTGGTTGATTACGAGTGGCTGCTCACCGGTGTTGGTGTAGGTAAATACACAACTGACTTTCGGCTCTTTCTCGGAGAAAGTTCCGAAGTTGTGAGTCGTCTTGTCAAACTTAATCTGGGCAGGCTTCTGTGCCATCACTGCCGTCATGCCACATACCAGCATCACTGCCATCATGATTATCTTTTTCATCTTTTTGCTTTTTAAAGTCAATATTTTGTGCAAAAGTAAGTCTTTTCCTCCACACTTGTATCAAAAGGCAGAGGATTTTTAATTATTTTTACTTAATAAAATCAAACGAGGTGGCGCTCAATGGCAGTACGCACCAGTGAGGCGGTATTGCTGCATCCTAATTTCTGGCGTAATGACTTCGTGTAACTGTGTACGGTCTCAAATCCAAGGAAGAGTCTTTTGGCAATTTCCTTCATGGTATATCCTTTGACGATGAGTTGCAGGATTTCCCGCTCGCGGGTGGTCAGTTCTGGCAAAGCCTCCTTGGTGTTCGACAGGATAGCCTGTGCCTCCTTGCAGATATACTGTTCTCCGTCAGCCACGATACAGATGCCATTGATGAGCTCATCGGTATCGGTGTTCTTCAGGATATAACCCTCGGCACCGTTATGGAGGGCACGCTGGATGACAGACGACTCTGCATAGGCGGTCAGGATGAGGATCCGCATGTCGGGACACGACTCCCGGAACTGCCTGATAGCGTCAATGCCGTCACCGTCGGGCATGGCGACATCCAGCAACAGCATCTGTGGCTGTATGCTCCTGATTTTCTCCTTGGTCTCTGTGATATCGTGGGCAATAGCCACGACTTTTGCCACCCGGCTCTCATGAAGCAGTTTGGCAATTCCCTCAGCCACCAGGTGGTGATCGTCCGCAATGATGACACTAAGCATCTTGTACTCGTTACCTCTTTGTGGTTTATTGGCTGCAAAGGTACGCATATTGTCTGACATAGTCAATCCCCCAAATGTGGGTTTTTATGGTTGTCGATGGTGATATTGATCTCTGTTCCTCCGCTGTTGGGTGTGTAGATGTCCATCATTCCGCCCATCAGCTCCACCCGTTCCTTGGTATTCCTCAGTCCGTTGCCGTTATGCTTATCCAGTGTCATCCCTTTCCCGTCATCACTGACATTAACGGTCGTCAGGTTCTCGTCTGCCATCAGTTGTACCTTGATATGCTCGGCATGGGCACTCTTCACGGCATTGTTGACCAGTTCGTAGACGATGCAGTAGAGATGCTCCTCCTGTCGCTTGTCGAGATACTGCTCGTCACCGATAAAGGAGAACGTCACGTTCCGCATGGTCTGGCAGTAGTCACGCAGTGCGGTGCGGAGACCATGGCGACTGAGTGTCTCTGGCAGCAGGTGATGGGCGACGTTGCGCATCTCACGGATGGCATCGTCGGTGAGGTGGATAGCATCTGTGTTTCCATCATCTTCAGACATCTTCAGGCGTAAAGCGGTAAGTATACCACCCAGTCGGTCGTGGAGGTCACGGGCTATACGGACACGCTCCGTGGTCTCACCCTCCAGTTTTGCCTGCAACAGTGCCTGTCGCTTGCGCAACTGGATGCTTCTCCAGTAGAGGAAGAAGAGGAGGACAAGGAACGCCAGCAGGATGGCGACAAGAATCCCGCCATAGAGGTAGTACTGTTTCTCCTTTGTCAGTTGGGCGATGGCGGCTTGTTTCTTCTCCGTCTCATAGAGCACTTCCATCTGCGAGAGTCCGGACTGGTAGTGCTCGGTGGCGTAGCGGTTCATCACGCCATATACCTTATTAATATATTCCTTCGCCCTTTGCTTGTCGCCCAGTTCCGTGTAGATCTCTGCCAGCAGCATGTAGCATTCCTTGTCGGAGTAGGTGGCAAGCGAGTCGTCATGGATGCTCTTCAGTCCGTACTCGAGTGCCGTGTGCCATTGTTTCTCCGCCATGGCGAGTTCACAGGCGGCGGAATAGACATTGGCTTTGTTTTCGAACAGCATGTCGTCATAGACGAGTGCTAAGGCTTCTGAGGCGTATGCCTTTGCCTTGACGATGTCCCGGTGTCCCTCCATCATGTTGATGCGGCACAGGGCGGCAAGGATTTCTGCATAGTCGTCACGCTCCTCCTGACGGTGTGCGTGATAGTAGGCATAACTTTTCTCTGCCGTCTGCCGTGCCCGTCCGTAGTCGTTCTCGCCAATGTATATCTTCACCAGTCCCTTGCGGGCGAGGGCAGGCATCAGCGAGTCCTTCGACTCCTCTCCCTTCTCGATGGCTTTCAGGTAGTTGCGCTTTGCCTCCTCTGTATTGCCTATCGTCAGGAAGAGTTCGCCGACGTTATGATAGAGGATGGTCTGGCTCTGCAGCCATCCGTGTTTCTCGAAGATAGGCAGTGCCTTCTGGTAGTAGGCAATGGCGAGTTGTAGTTTGTCCTGCATGTTATAGACATTGCCGATGGCTCCGTAGAGTTGTGAGCGCATGTCGTCCACATTGCTTTCCGAATACCGCTTGTCACCAGCCATCGAGTCGGTGACAGCAACTCCCCACTGGTAGTAGTAGACGGCTTTCTCGAACTCGTCCTGTGCGTAGTATTGCATCCCCAGGTGGTAGAGTGCGTTCTGTCTTGCCGCCAGTGCATTCAACTCATAACTCAGGGCGAGGGTCTTCCTGGCGTAGAGGTCGTGCTTCTGCATGTCTTTCTTCAGATAGCCTCTGATGAGTTCCATGTAACAGCGTATCAGTGCTTCGCCCTTGGGCGGGTTCTTGCTATGGATCAGTGCCTCCACCGAGTCCTCTTTCGTTTTTCGGTGGTCTATGTAGGCATGCGTCCAAGACGTTGCCATCACACCAAGCAATAGGATGATCATTTTCTTCATGATACAAAGATACATATTTGTTGGATAACAGCCAAATAAAACAGCAAAAATACCCCCATTTGGGGTATTGTGCAAGTAATAACTATTGTATACCTTTGCCAACAAAATGTAACTGTAACTTAAAACATTAAAAGTTGAAGGTATGAAAAGACTGATTTTATTGCTGGTTGTGGCTTTTGCCATGGTCGTGAATACAGATGCACAAGGGTGGCTGAACCGTCTGAAGGACAAAGCGAAGAGTAAGATTGAGAACAAAATTGACGATGCCGTGGACAAGGCGATGGATAAGGGTATCGACAAAGCGGAGGACGAGGCTTCTGATGCTGTGAGGGGGAAGAAAGGTAAGAAATCGAAGGATGATGAGTCAGGAGAGGACAATCCCAGTGCTGCCACATCGAGTGACTTCAAACGTGGTTCTGTTGTCCTGTTCCAAGATGATTTCCATGACGAGACCATTGGGGAGTTTCCATCTAAATGGGATATGTTCCAAGGCACGGTGGAAACCAAGACACTGGGTGGCGTGAAGGCAGTCAATTTGACAGACAATGCTCAGATACAGCCGCTCATCAAGGAGCAGGGTGCCTATCTCCCGGAGGAGTTCACCATCGAGTATGACTTCTACTACTGGCCCACCGATAAGGTTCCGGGCAATGACGACTATATTGGTCTGAACGACATGAAGCTGATTCTTGCCGTTACTAAGGACCGTTCTGAATTTCCTCAAACAGGAGGTGACGGGGGTGATCTGACGGCATTTGTCCTCACTCATGGCGTTTGTTCTTCTTCAGAGCATACTTATTACTTTAATGGAGACAAGAAGGGCGATTTTGACTACTCGTTCAAGAAGGGCTGGAACCATGTGGCATTGTCGTTTAACAAGCGTGCGCTGAAAGTCTATTTCAACGACAAGCGTGTGGTGAACCTCCCTCGTGTCAACCAGCCCACATGGATGTGCTTCCAAGTCCCTTATGACTATATGAACCTTACCTTCATCCGCAATGTGGTGATAGCCAAAGGAGCTGTTGCCCTCTATGACCGCCATGCACAGGATGTGTCAGCTGTCGAGAAGGCCATTGCTGAGACAGGTAAGTTCGTCACCAACAATATTCTCTTCGAGACAGGCAAGGCTACATTGAAGTCGGAATCAATGGAGGAGATTCAGAAGGTGGCTGACTATATGAAGAAGAACCCAAGTGCTCGCTTCGAAGTACAGGGTCATACGGACAACCAAGGCTCAGACAAGATCAACGACCCATTGTCACAACAACGTGCTGAGGCTGTTGTGAAAGCCCTCGAAGGCTTAGGCGTTGACGGCTTCAACCTGAAGGCTGTGGGTAAAGGCTCCCACGAACCCGTTGCTGACAACAGCACTGAGGCAGGCCGCGCCCAGAACCGCCGCGTAGTGTTTGTCAAGCGATAAATAAGAAGAAAATCATATTCCGCCCTGATGTCGCAACGATGTCAGGGCGGAATATATAAATAAGGTATACGTATGAAGAGAATGTTTTTCGTAATGGGACTGCTTGCCCTTTTGTCCTTGTCTGTGGCAGCGCAGGAGAGGGAGATGCGCTGGGAGAATGTCACTGCCTTGTATTTCGCTGCAACGAACGGGACGGACAGGGATAATGCCCTGCAGCAATATCTGCTCTTTGACGATGCTGTGCTGAACAGGAATATAAGACTCTATCGTCAGTATGAGACGTTTGCTAAGGAGTTCACCACGATGAGTATCAACGCCAGTGCTTCAGGAGTCAACAAGGAGATAGATGATGTAGTTGCCGAAGTGAAAAAGATGATCAAGGAGCACCCAGAGATGGCAGACGAACTGAATGCACAACTCAAGGAGGTAGAGAAGATGCGAGGCGAGTATAACGGACATGTCAATGAGGAGATAAAGGAATATACATACAATCCTAAGGAATTGCTTGAGAAGCTTACCAATATCTCACAGGGCAAGCGCACCTATACAGCCTATAAGGATATCGGCAATGGACTTTATGCTGTACAGACTGGTGCATGCTATGGTCCTTTGGAGCCTGATGCCTTCAAGCGTGTGAAGACACCAGAAAAGAATAAATTCTCTTGGGGAGCCATAGATTATGATGGCAACGTCATCCTTAAGCCGATATACAGCGATGTTGACGATCGGGAGAAATGGGACATGATTTTCCTTGCAATCAAGGACAAAAGCGGAGCAGTTCGTCTGGGTGCGTGTGGCTATGACGGCAGAGTGCGTATACCTTTCGTATACACTGGATGCATGGGATACCACGATGGAGGCGAGAATGGCATTTGTGCTTATACTAAAGGTGACAAATGGGGCTTTGTCGATTTCGACAACAAGATGCTGTTTCCCTTCGAGTTCGCGAGAGTGAAATACCACGCTTATTTTGAAGTATCCAAGGATGGCAAGAATTTTGGCATCATCGACGATGGCCTTGCCAAGATGGTGGTTCCCATGAAATACAGGGGAATATGGGACTATATGGAGTCTTATCTCGAGATGGAACGCTTCGACGACAAGATTGACTGCTATGACAAGAAGACGTTCAGGCTTGTCAAGACGGAGCCTAAACCACATGATTAAACAATAACATAAAACATACGACTATGAAAAAGATGCTTTTTTCTATTGTCATGCTCACGACAGCAATGAGCGTGAAGGCGCAGATGACGCCAGAGGCTTGGATAGCACAGTTCCCAGAACTTCCAAGTATCAACCAGATTATTACAGAAGACAAAGCATATCGCAACCCAGAAAACGAAGATCCGGAAATACCTTTGAAAGATTTCTTGGAGTCTGTTGAGGGCATTATGAAGAGTGGGGCAGAGATGATGGGCAAGATGGGCGAGAGTGATTTACTTCATTATAAGAATGTACTTTATAGGGAAAAGGTACCTGGCACAAATGTAACAAAGGGACAAATGGCACACATGTCGAAGGATCAGCAGGAACGTGTTGCCAAGCAGGCCATGAAAGGTCAACTGGCCCAGTATGGATTGAGCGAAGCAGACATCAAGAGAATGCAGAGTGGCAAGATGTCAAAGGCAGAGCAGCAGGCACTCGCCAACAAGATGATGAAGAACATGACTGGAGGTATGGATATGAACGATGTGAAGTTCATGCAGAACATGACAGATAAAGAGCGCGTGCAGTTCATGCAGATGTCAGGACTTGCAGAATCTACGACTGCCAAGATGAAGGAGGACATGAAGAAGTCTAAGGTCAGTCAGACAACGGCCAAGCGCATCATGGGTGCTGTAGAAGAGATGGAGCATACTACCAAGCGTGTGACGGAACACGAGGAACTGACGCATGTCATGCACTACGGCGACTCGCTCTGGAACCGTAAGTACAAGGCGAAAGATGAGGCTCTGCACAAGCGGCTGGGGCAGTTGGCTGCCAAACTGGAAGAGTTGTGGGTAGGACATATGGATGGAGGAAAGGACAACAGGGCAGCATTGAAGGCTGTTGAGGCACAGGCAAAGCAAGTCAAACTGGAGATATGGGAGAATGAGAATGCCTACTATGCAGAGTATATCCCTATGTATCATCGTGAGATAGGTGCTTTGCTCGACTACGTCAAAGGCACGATGATGTCTGCATATCGTTCATGGAAGAGTGCCTACGACCAGGCATATAAAGAGACTAAGGAAGCACAATGGATGCTTAGTGAGGCACAGATTACACAACCTGTCGAATTCTATGCAGGTTTCTTAGGAGCCATTGCCGACTACAACGTCAAGGTTAGTGGCAAGACTCCCCTTGACCCCGACGATGCCCGCCAAGCCCGCGACACGGACGGCAATCCGTATGACAGCGTGGAGGAGTAGATCATAACCAAACGTTACAACGGCACTTCAAGGGAGAAAGTGCCGTTGTAACGAGGCGTTTGGACGGCACTTACGCGGAGAAATTGGCATCCTAACCATCTTGCAGCTATAGGTGAAAATATGTGCACCTATAGCTGCAAATATGTTCAGCTACAGGATCAGATATGTGCAGCCGTAGCTGAAAACTTACTTCCGATAATAAACGTATGTCCGTCCCATCTTGTCTCTCTGCAAGATGGGGCTTTCACCTCCGCATAAGTCATCCAGACACTGGCGTGCTGAATGGTAGCGAAGACCGCTGAGTGCCTGAAACTGTCTGGCGGTAATCATGCCATTGCCACGCTCAAGGACATTGTTGACGATGCGCCGCATCAGTTCTTTGTCGTACATCTGGCTGTTGCCACACGCGTCGCTCACCTTATGGAAGCCCCTCACACGCTCAGTAACGGCAAGGAGGAAATCCTTGTTAGGCGTGAAGTTGATGGTGTCGAAATAGACATCTTTCGCCGTGATCTTCTTCGGATCCGTCTCTTCGCGACGCAGTCGGATGACAGGAGCGAAGGTGCCGATGGGTGTCTCCACCGTCATACCATCACCGAGATACCATTTCGCGGCTTCCTGAAAGGCGATGAACACCCGTTTGAACTCTCCCAAAGGCAGGGCGAGGTGGTTGTGGCAGAACTCCTCGATGCCCTCCATGCTGATTTTGTTACGTTTCAAGGGACGCACATAGAGCAGTGGCAGTCCCTTCTCATCCTTCTTAGGACTAGGATGAATCTCGTAGGGTATACCTTGACTTCTTGGCATAGTTGTGTTAGTTATATTGGTTTTATGCCTGCAAAGATACGAAAAAATTTGGATATATCATATTTTCGCAGTAATTTTGCACGCAAATTTAAAACACATATTATAATATGTATAGGACTAATACATGTGGTGAGCTGAGACTCACCGATACCGGCAAGGTGGTGACACTTGCCGGATGGGTACAGAAGACCCGTAAGATGGGTGGTATGACATTTGTTGACTTACGTGACCGCTATGGTATCACACAGTTGGTGTTCGACGAGTCGAAGGATGCTGCCCTTTGTGAACAGGCTAACCGTCTGGGACGTGAGTGGTGTATTCAGGTAAAGGGTACCGTCAATGAGCGTCAGAGTAAGAATAAGAATATCCCTACCGGGGACATTGAGATTATCGCACAGGAGCTGAATGTGCTGAGTGAGAGTCTGACACCTCCCTTCACCATTGAGGACAATACCGATGGTGGTGACGATATCCGTATGAAGTATCGTTACCTGGACTTGCGCCGTAGCTGCGTCCGTAAGAACCTGGAGCTGCGCCACCGTATGACCATCCTTATCCGTAACTTCTTGGATAACCTGAACTTCATCGAGGTGGAGACACCTATCTTGATAGGTAGCACCCCAGAGGGTGCCCGCGACTTCGTAGTGCCCAGCCGTATGAATCCGGGACAGTTCTATGCACTGCCACAGAGTCCGCAGACCCTGAAGCAGTTGCTGATGGTCAGTGGTTTCGACCGCTATTTCCAGATTGCCAAGTGTTTCCGTGATGAGGACCTGCGTGCTGACCGTCAGCCGGAGTTCACACAGATAGACTGTGAGATGTCGTTTGCTGATCAGGAGGATGTACTGGAGATTTTCGAGGACCTTGCCCGTCATCTCTTCAAAGAGGTACGTGGGATAGAGCTGCCTAAGCTGCAGCGTATGACATGGCATGAGGCTATGCGTCGCTTCGGTTCTGACAAACCCGACCTGCGCTTTGGTATGGAGTTCGTGGAACTGATGGATGTGCTGAAGGGAACAGGAGAATTCCCCGTCTTCAATGAGGCAGAATATATCGGTGGTATCGTCGTACCCGGTTGTGCTGACTATACCCGCAAGCAGCTCGACCAGTTGACTGACTTCGTGAAGCGTCCACAGGTAGGTGCCAAAGGACTTGTATATGTGAAGTTCAATAGTGATGGAACGGTGAAGACCTCTATCGATAAGTTCTATACCCCAGAGGTATGGGCACGGCTGAAGGAGAAGACTGGTGCCAAGGATGGTGACCTCGTTCTCATCCTCAGTGGTGACAAGGCTAATAAGACCCGCACACAGCTCTGTACGTTACGTCTGGAGATGGGTGACCGTCTTGGACTGCGTGACAAGGATCAGTTCGTATGTCTGTGGATTGTCGACTTCCCCTTGTTCGAGTGGAGTGATGAGGAGCAGCGCCTGATGGCAACTCACCATCCGTTTACTCTGCCTAACCCTGATGACATCCCCTTGCTTGACACAGCTCCCGAGAAGGTACGTGCTGTCGCTTACGACTTCGTATGCAATGGTGTCGAGGTCGGTGGCGGTTCCCTGCGTATCCATGACGGTAAGTTGCAGGAGAAGATGTTCCAGATTCTTGGTTTCACTCCCGAGCGTGCCATGGCACAGTTTGGCTTCCTCATCAACGCCTTCAAGTACGGAGCACCCCCACACGCTGGTCTCGCCTTCGGTCTCGACCGCTTCGTGAGCCTGATGGCAGGACTCGACAGCATCCGTGACTGTATCGCCTTCCCGAAGAATAATTCTGGACGTGACGTGATGCTTGACGCACCCGGTGAACTGGATGCTAAACAGTTGGAAGAGTTGCAGTTAAGGGTTGACTTACATCAAGAATAATCAAAAAAACGGAAAAAATGCGCTGTGTACGATAACAACGTATCTGAATAGTTCTTAATTTTGCACTCAGAAATTAAATAATTCTATTAGAAAAGAACATTCAATAGCGTATTAATTTTTAAAGATTATGGCAGAAAAGAAAACAACAAAGAAGGCCGCTGCTGTGAAGGCAGAAGAGCCAAAGAAGGCAACCGTAAAGAAAGCCGCTGCTCCTAAGAAGGCAGTTGTAGCTGTAAATGCAGAGAATGCAGGTTTCAAGGCTGGTGATGTTTACCAGGCACTGGCAGCTGCTGAGAAGGCTCTGACCGTTAAAGAGATTGCAAAGGCAGCAAAGATCAGCGAGGAGGAGACTCTGCTGGGTCTCGGATGGCTCTTCAAGGAGGGTAAGCTCGCTACTGCTGACGAGAAGATCACACTTGCTTAATCAAATCAAATGAAGCATAAAAGGGCTGGTAAGCTTTCATGGCATACCAGCCTTTTTTAGTTCATAGTCATGAGTTCATAGTTCATAGTTAAGAGTGACTTACGACCAGCAGATATTACAGGTACTCACTGAGGCAGGAGAGGGTGGTGTAAGCGTGCAGGCTATTGCCAAGCATGTTTACAATATGAACTGTACTTTTTTCTCTCAGCCCGATTATGAGGATATCCGTTCGTATGTCCAGCAGTATCTGTTGCGTAATAGCAAGTCCAGTCAGTCACTCATAGAGTCTACTGGTCGTCGTGGTTATTACCGTCTGAATTCCGAAGGGTCTGCCGATGCCCGCCAGTTGCTCCTGCAGTTCCGTGAGGAGCTGGTGGAAGAAAAAGAAGAGGAGAAGCCAAAGCAAGACCTCTCCCTTAATCTTTTCGATTAATCTGGTACTCAGGCATCAAACGTCTTACATCCTACGTCAGCTATCTTCTTTGCCGGAACACCTCCCACCACACAATTGTCTGGTACGTCTTTCGTGACGACAGCCCCTGCGGCAACCACCACATGTCTGCCTATCGTCACTCCGGGCAGGATAACCGCATTGGCACCTATCCATACGTCGTCACCGATGGTAACAGGATTGGTGGAGATACCTTGCTTGTCTATACGTAAGGTGGTATCATTGTAGTTGTGGTTAAGAGCCGTTACGACTACGCCTTGTGCGAGATTGACATGGTTGCCAATAGTCACAGGACCGATAATCGTATTATGAATGCCGATGCGGGTATAGTCGCCAATCACTACATCTCCCACCGCGTTATTGATACAGCAGAAAGACTCTATCACACTTCTCTTGCCTAACGAGAAATTACGGTAGGGTGGGGTGTCCATCCTCACACTCGAATAAATCTTTGACCCGCTGCCTCGTCGTTGGTAAAAAGGAGCCAGCAGACGGATATACCAACGCGGTCTCGCATCCCGTTGGTTCATGATGAGATAGTCGAGCCAACGCTTCAGTTTAGGATTGGCTTTCAGTCCTTGCCGTAATGCTTCTTTGTCTTTCATATCTGCAAAGATATAAAATAATTAATAATTGACAATTGATAATTGGGAATTATTTATTATTTTTGCAAAAATATTCCAACGATGAAAATACTTTTCTTGGTCTATCATGGCTTTGCGGACTATAGCGGTATCACGAAAAAGATACACTATCAGGTGAAGGGCTTAAAGGAGAACGGTCACGACGTTCGTCTGTGTTATTATGACTTTTCTCCTGACGGACATCGTTGTCGCTATGTGGATGGGCAAGTGATTAAGGACTATGGGACTGGGAAATGGGCGGCAATTCGGCAGCGTATGGATTATGATGGTGTCTATGACTATTGTGTTCGTGAGGGTATTCAGTTTATCTATGCCCGTTGTTTTATGAATGCCAATCCTTTCCTGGTCAGGTTCTTTAAGAAGATACGTAAGGCTGGAATCCATGCCGTGACGGAGATTCCTACTTATCCTTATGACCAGGAGCTCCGTACATTCTATTGGGTGCAGCGTATGGAATTGAAGGTAGACCAGCTTTTCCGTAACGGACTCTATAAGTATATGGATGCGATGGTTACTTTCTCGGATGCCAAGGAAATCTTCGGGCAACGCACTATCAATATCAGCAACGGAGTTGATTTCGACAGTATTCCCATACATGAAGTCAAAAGTCAGGAGTCTGGAGTCGGAAGTGACAAATCGGCTCTGCATCTGATCGGTGTAGCCGAAATCCATCCTTGGCATGCTTTCGACAGAGTCGTTGCCGGTATAGGAGAATACTACAGAAGGTATAGATCTGAGTGCATGGAGTGTAGAGATGTCTATTTCCATATTGTGGGAGGAGTACATCCGCATCACATGAAACAGTATTTCAATCCATTGATAGAGAAATATCACTTGCACGATAAGATTATTTTCCATGGTACTTTGTTCGGGAAAGAGCTGGATGAGGTCTTCAACCAATGTCAGTTTGCCATCGGTTCTTTAGGGCGTCACCGTAGTGGTATCACCGTGATAAAAACCTTGAAGAATAGGGAATATGCAACGCGGGGCATTCCATTCATCTATAGTGAGCAGGACAGTGACTTCGATCATCAGCCATACATCGTTAAAGCCCCAGCTGATGAAACACCTATTGATATTCAACAGATTATTGACTTCATGGCTGATTTTAAAATGGCTCCAGAAGATATCCGCAAAACGGTAGAGCCTTTGCAGTGGAAGTACCAAATGAAGAAAGTTGTGGATGCGGTGTTTAGCCCTCAATGAGTTCTTTCCATTGTTGAGTAATAGTATTTATATCAAATCGTTTGGCTATTATTAAGGCTTCTTCTGATTTCTTTTTCCAGTCAATTTTGGTGGCTTCCTCTAATTGTCTGGCGAGCTCTTCCACATTCCCATTCTCGAAGTAGAGTCCAAAGTCTCCCATGATTTCCTTACTGGTAGGAAGGTCGGAAGAAACGATGGGAAGTCCATGTGCCATAGCCTCTACCAGTACTAGTCCAAAGCCCTCCCAACGGGAACTCAGTACATATATTTGAGCTTGAGAGTAGTAAGACTGTATGTTGTTAGTGAAAGGATGAAGCAATACCCTGTCCTCTAAGTTATAGTTGACGATCATATTCCGGAATAGGTTTTCTTCCACCCCCTCTCCCACAATACTCAGTGTCCATTCATCGTTATGTTGGGCAAACAGATGGAATGCCTTTATCAAAAGATCAAACCCCTTGTGCATAGGGGAAAAGCGTCCCACGGCAAGGAATCTCTTGGAGGTTCCTGTGGAAGTCTTGCCTGGTGTCAGGGTCAACGGGTTGTAGATGACCGTTGTGGGAGTATGGTATTGATGGGCGTCATACTGGCATAAGACGATGGTATGATGTAGTTTTCCCAGTTGGTATTCGTAATGTTTCCGAATTTCAGGACCGATATAGGGCGATTCTTTTCCGAAAAGAGCCTTGTAGGAGTTGTGGATCCATCCGATAAGTTTAGTATTTCCCAGCAGTGGCTTACAGATGGCGAGACGTATGGCAAGAGGGGCATGGTCACCAATGATGACATCATATCCTCCCGCATTCAGTTCTGCAGCAAGGGCATTTCTCATTTCTGCGGGAAAAGAACTGTGACTATACCAGTCGGAGGTCATCCTTGTCTGTGGGAGTACTTTACGGTAGAGGGCACTATAAGCCTTGCAGCGTAGATTCTTCCATTTGCTTATAACAGGATAGCGGAAGAACCGGTAATGGATATCCGCTTCCTGTAAATCATATAAAGAAGTGTCTTTTGCTGAAGGTTCGTCAAAGGTGACAATTGTTACGTCATAGTCATTAGCCAGAACTTTGGCAATGACAGCAGTAACCCGTTGTACACCTCCGATGGAGAAGATGGAGTCTACTAAAAAGCAGATTTTCTTCATATCTTTTGCAAAATTACGAAAAAACTTGATAATTCCAAATATTTATTGTAATTTTGTGGCATAAAGGTTAATTGATTATGCAAAAAGTTGATTTAAACGGTAAGACCATATTGGTGACTGGTGCTGCTGGATTTATCGGTAGTAACCTTGTAAAGCGACTGATTAAGGAAGTGAAGGATGCCACTATCATAGGTATCGATAATATGAACGATTACTATGATGTAAGTCTGAAGGAATGGAGATTACAGGATTTAGGTGAGTCTTTCCATTTTATAAAGGGTGATATTGCCGATAAGACAACCATTGACGGCATCTTTGAGAAGTTTCATCCTGCGGTCGTTGTCAATCTTGCCGCACAGGCAGGTGTGCGCTATTCCATTACTAATCCCGATGCCTATATCCAGTCGAACCTGATTGGTTTCTATAATATCTTAGAGGCATGCCGTCACAATCCAGTAGAACACTTAGTCTATGCCTCCTCATCCAGTGTCTATGGTTCCAATAAGAAGATTCCATATTCTACGGATGATAAAGTGGACAATCCCGTTTCCCTCTATGCTGCAACGAAGAAAAGTAATGAGTTGATGGCTCATGCTTATTCCAAACTCTATAATATCCCATCTACCGGTTTACGCTTCTTCACGGTCTATGGTCCTGCCGGTCGTCCGGACATGGCTTATTTCGGTTTTACCAATAAACTGGTGAAGGGTGAGACTATTCAGATCTTCAATTTCGGTAACTGCAAGCGTGACTTTACCTATGTGGATGATATTGTAGAGGGTGTGGTACGTATCATGCAGGGTGCCCCGGAGAAGAAAGTGGGGGAGGATGGATTGCCCATTCCGCCATACGCTGTCTATAATATCGGTAATAACCAGCCTGAGAATCTGTTGACCTTCGTGGATATTCTCCAGCAAGAGTTGATCCGTGCCAAGGTGTTGCCAGAGGACTATGACTTTGAGGCGCATAAGAAACTGGTTCCCATGCAGCCGGGTGATGTCCCTGTAACCTATGCCGACACCTCAGCCTTGGAACGAGACTATGGGTATAAGCCCTCCACCTCTCTTCGTGACGGTCTTCGTGCCTTTGCCGAATGGTATGCTGCCTTCTATCAGAAGTGAATAGCTCATGGGTGGAAAGCCTTTGAAAATCGTCTATTGTACTCCTGCTCTCTATATGGCGGGAGGAGTTGAGCGTGTCTTAACTTTAAAGGCTAATTATTTTGCGGAACATTTCGATGATGACATTACGATAATTCTGACGGATGGAAAAGACAAACCGTTATTCTATTCTCTGTCAGATAAGGTTAAGGTGATAAATCTGGACATCAATTTCGAAGAATTATGGAGATGTTCTTTTACTAAGAAGATATTTGTCTATCTCAAGAAACAGCGTCAATACAAAAAACGGTTGACTAAGGAGTTGATGAGAATCCGTCCTGATATCACCATCAGTCTGCTACGTAGGGAAATTAATTTCATCAATGATATTAAGGATGGTAGTAAGAAAGTCGGTGAGTTGCATGTCAACAGGGCTAATTATCGAAAAATAGAGGGTAGTGAATCGAATTGGTTAAAACGCTTGTTTGCTAAGTATTGGTCTTGTAGCCTCGTTAGTCATTTGCGGAAATTAGATAAATTAGTTGTCTTGACAGAGACAGACAGGGAAGCTTGGAAGGAGTTAGATAATGTGGTGGTAATACCTAATCCTTCTCCCTTTATGCCTTCTTCTGTTAGTGCACTGACAGAAAAGCGGATTATTGCTGTGGCTCGTTATTCCCATGAGAAAGGTATTGACCTGCTGCTGGAAGCATGGGCAGAGGCAGAAAAGCAGTGTGTTGATTGGAGGTTGGATGTGTATGGCGAAGGTGATACAACCCCCTATGAACATTTGATAGATAAATTGGGTGTTGACCGTAGCCGTTGCCAGCTGAATGGGCGGACGAATGAAATTGAACAGGAATACTTGAAAAGTTCCATTGCCGTATGCAGCTCCCGTTTTGAGGGCTTTGGAATGGCACTTGTTGAGGCGATGGCATGCGGCTTGCCTGTTGTTGCTTTTGATTGCCCCTGGGGACCCCGGTCCGTTATTCATGATGGAGAAGATGGGGTGTTGGTGGAGAATGGCTGCCCGTCAGCCTTGTCACAAGCATTGGTCATGTTGATGAGTGATACGAAAAAACTTAAAACGATGGCTATCGCAGCACGTCAGCATGTTAAGCGTTTCTCAATAGAGCAGGTTGTTGAATTTTGGCAACAAAAAATATTTGGTTGTTAATATTTTATTTGTATCTTTGCCGTGTCCAATATTAAAACTATGCTTATGTCTTCAGAGATGTCTATGCTTAATAATGTGGCAGAAAAGTGCCAATTGAGTATTATTGTACCAGTGTACAATGTTGAGAAATACGTACATGCTTGTATTGAGAGTATATACCATCAGAATCTTGACGAGGATATATTTGAGGTGATTATAGTTAATGATGGTACCAAAGACCGTAGTATGGAAGTGATTCAGGATTTGATTAGCCAACATTCAAATATTACGGTTATTAATCAAGAGAATCGTGGTCTTTCCGTAGCCCGTAATAACGGTATTGCTGTTGCAAAGGGCGAGTATATTCTGATGCCCGATTCTGATGACCTACTGATAGATAATAGTCTGTCGATATTACTTGAGAAGGCATTGGAGTCTAAGGCAGACTTGGTAGTTGCCGATTTCTTGGAAATGACAGATGAGGAGATTAAACGTCTTGACAATGTCGCACAGAAATATCTGAAAGTGAAGGAGAAAACGGGTGAGCAGATGTTCCTCGAAGACTTAAACCCTCGTCAGTGTTATGTGTGGCGTACTTTGTATAGAAGAGCTTTTATACAGGAGAACAATTTGACATTCATTCCGGGTGTCTGTTATCAGGATGTTCCTTTTACTCATGAGTGTTATCTTAGGGCAAAGAAATGTCTGAGAGTGTCTCGTCTGCTTAATGTATACAGGAAAGGACATGCCTCTGCGACATACTCTTTTAACAAGAAAAAAGCCCATGACCTGATTACTGTGATTGCTGGTACTTGGAAGCTAAGGAAGATAGAGGGGTTGTCACCTGCAGTTTTGCTGAAACTGGAGGATGATGTCTTTACTTCATTCTCGTTGCTGATTTATTTTATGCTATATGGTATGAAAGATGTCAAGGAACGTCAGGAGGTTTTCCAAGACCTGAATAATACAGTGCCAGACTTGAACTTCTCCAATGGAAGGAAACAGAAAATGACATGGTTCTTGTACAAACACTCTCCCAAATTATACTTTACCTTACGTTTGTTGGTAAAGGCATGGACACCTAAACCTAATTATGGATAACATTCTCAAATAGTTCTCGCCATTGTTCGGCAATCCTGTCCATCTGGAAACGCTTTACATTTTGAATGGCATTTTTTGCGAATGTATTGCGCTTGTTGTCATCTTCTATCAGTCTGACTAAGGCATCTGCCATCTTCTCAATGTTACCGTTTTCTACAAGAAAACCGTCTTCTCCGTTTTTTATGATAGATTGTGGTCCCCACGGACAATCAAAACTAACCACGGCTAATCCGCATGCCATTGCTTCAATGATGATCATTCCGAAGCCCTCAAAACGGGAACTGCATACGGCAATGGAACTTCTTAGGTATTCTTTCTCAATATCTCCAGTACGCCCATTCAGCCGGCACCGGTTACGGTCGATTCCCAAACGGTCAATCAACGCATTGAAAGCAGTCGTGTCACCATCACCATAAACATCTAATCTCCATTCTTTTGTTCGTTTTTCCACCTTTGCCCATGCCTCCAACAGCAGGTCAATACCTTTCTCGTGGGAATAGCGTGCTACAGCAATGATGCGTTTTTCAGTAAGGGGACTTACTGTTGTGGGCATGAAGGGAGATGGGTTGGGGATGGTTACGACATTGTTCAGCTCTGTCCAAGCCTTACGATCCTTGTCAGTCAAGACCACAAAGCGGTCAAGTTTCTTTAAGTTATTCAGCAATTGTCTTGACCACAGTTTGGCAAATGCGTCCATAATGAAATTGCTGTTCTCGTCTTTGAAATTCCTGTAGTTGTCACGGTGAACATGTATCTCTCCGATTTTTTTGCTTCCATCATGAATCCCGTTGAGGAAGTTGATTTCTCTGCGAAGGAGACTGATAGTGATATCCGGATGAATTCGCATGAGGTCACGCTTCAGCAGTTTCTTGAATTTGAGTTGTTTGGGGATATAAATGAAGAATTTTTTCCAGAAAGGGCAATTCCATAATTGCTCAAAGTCTAAATCATAATTGATGATTTTGATTTTGTCTGATACATGATAAAAGAACGGTTGTCCTTTGGCTTCAGTCAAAATGATGGTAATGTCATAGCCATAATGCTCCGCAAAGTAATTCGCTTTGAGGGTTAACACACGGGCGGCTCCGTCTGCTGTGTGTATTGATGGAGTGATGTAGACTAATTTAAGAGGCCTGGTAGACATTTTATTTATATTTTTATGCAAAATTACGTAAATAATATGATTTTTCCAAATTATTTATTAACTTTGTAACATGAAATATGAAGTAACCATAGGTATTCCTGTCTTCAATGCAGAGAGCTATATTCGCCAAGCGTTGGAGTCCGCTCTAGCCCAGACCTATGACAATGTAGAGTATCTGATAATTGATGATTGTGGGACGGATTCTTCTATGTCTATAATTGGGGAATTCCAGAATAATCATAAACGAGGTAAAGATATTCATGTTCTACGTCAGCCTGGGAATATGGGGGTGAGTGCAGCTCGTAATCGTATAATAGATGATGCACAAGGGCAATTCCTGTTTTTTATGGATGCCGATGATCTGATGGAGCCCCAAGCGATATCTCTTTTGATGGGGTGGCAAAAAAAAACGGGAGCAGATATTGTTTATGGTTCATATGATAAAATTGAAACTTATAATGATAATAAAATCGTAGCTACTATTCAGTATCCTCAGAAAGAATTAAAGGGAGAAGGATGTTTAGCAGAGTATGCTTGGAGTAAATATGGAAATGTCCAGACTACCATTTGGAATTTTATAGTCAATGTGGAACTTCTTCGACAATCGAAAATCCGTTTTATAGAATCAGATTTCTGGGAAGACATGGCTTTTGCTTTTGATTTGTTTCCACAATGTAACCATGCGGTTTTACTTCCTGACATTACTTATCACTATATGTGTCATTTGAATTCTTTGAGTCGCTACCAACAACGGGAGAGTATTCATAAAGAAGAAGTTCTTCAGAATATCTCGACAGTAGATTATCTGAAAAAGCAATGTGCTCAAACCAATAGGAAGTCCTTATTACCACAGCGTTGTAAGAATGTGTTGGAAACGGCCTTTTTCGTGTTTTGCTATATCCTTAAAAATAAAGAAAAGATATCTCCGTCTTTTACTGATAAGGAACTGAAAAGTATCATGATCCATCCTCTAAGTATTTCTGATATTATGCACTTCAGCCATAACAGAAATGCTCATCTCTTGTATTATGTAATAAGTATGCTCCCATCACGCTTATTTGTATGGACGGTCTCTTGTGTAGGCAGATACAAAGGCTTAATATAGTCAGTATTCAATGAAAATAGTATATCTATATCGTTCATTAGCTGTTTGGGGGGGGATAGAGAGAATCCTGGTTGACAAAATGAATTATTTAGCTTGTCACTATGGTTACGATGTGTATTTAATAACTTCAGATCAAGGTAACCATCCTGTTCTTTTTGGTCTTAGCAATCAGGTGCATTTTATAGATTTAAATATCCGTTTGCATACTCGATTTCGATATAATATTTTTCGCCGTCAATGGGAATATCTTAGATTGTCGCGTTTATACCATAAGAGATTAAATGAACAAATAGAGCGTATTAAGCCTGATTTGTTGGTTTGTACAACAATACAGATGATAAGACCTCTCTTGAACATTAAAGGGGATATTCCACATGTGGTAGAATCACATATTAATTTTACACATCCTGATACGTTCTGGCAACGGGTTCTGCTACGATGGAATAACCTATGGGTAGGTAAGGCAGATGCATTAGTCACTTTGACTGAAGGTGATGCTGAAAACTGGAGACGTGTATGTGAAAATGTTCATGTCATTCCTAATATCGTGAAACTGAATCCTCAGTCCCGATGTAGTACATTAAAAGAAAAACATGTTATTTTTGTGGGCAGGTTTACAAAGCAGAAAGGAATTGGGGATTTATTTGATATATGGAAGTTAACTTATAAGAAGTTCCCTGATTGGCATCTGGATTTGTATGGAGATGGTGAGTTATGGGATTATTATAAACAAGAGGCAGACAGACTAAACATAAATATAGAATTGCATCAGCCGACCAAAGAGATATTTGAGGCATATTGCAATAGCAGTATATTTGTATTGACTTCCCTTTACGAACCTTTTGGCTTAGTCATACCTGAGGCAATGAGTTGTGGTTTGCCAGTTATTTCCTATGATAGTCCCTATGGTCCTGCAAGTATCCTAAAGGATGGAGAGGATGGCTTCCTGATACCTATGCATGATCGGCAAGCATTTGCAGATCGCCTATGTCAACTCATGGGTGATGAGGAGTTACGAAAGAAAATGGGAGGACGAGCTATTGCCTCTTCTCAGCGTTTCTCAGCGGACAAAATCATGCCTATGTGGAAAGAACTCTTTGAACAACTAACCTTCTCAAAAAATCTTAGGTAGTATACCTCTTTCCTAACATCCAAGGCACTTTGGCTTGGAAGAAAAGGATAATAGGGTAGAGGAGTATTGTGACAAGCAGTCCTAAGGCGTATGCCTCAAGTGGAGTATAGATATACTCAGTGGGGACTTGGAAAATGGGCTTGAGGATGCCGTAGCGGACGATGCCGGTGAGCATCCAATGCAGTCCGATAAATACCATCGTGCCATTTGAATAGTTGACGATGGTCTTGGAATGGATGCTATTCAGTAATTTGCAGAAATAGATAAAGGATAGCAAGCCAAATAGTACTGCGGGGAAGTAGGAAACCATGTGCAAGGTGAAGTTACTTTCAATGCCAGCGTGGTAGTTGAAGAGTACGATGCTCACTATGAGAGTGAAGACAAACTTGATGGCATCCTTTTTGAAATCACAGGTCTCAAAGGCATGGTATTTGCGACAAAGGAATCCCATATAGTAAAATACCAATGACTTCGCAATACCAATGACAACGAAATGTGAAGGTACATAACCTGCTTTGTGGGCAACATAAATGCTCATGCCCAAGAAACTAAGCAGCCACATGGGGACGGTCCTGATGATCCAAATTTTCTTGTGGAAAATGGTATCACCCAGAACTGTCATCCCATCTAATAATAGGTGCATGATAAACAGGGCGGCGATAAACCAAGTGACAGGATTCAGCTCACAGGCATAGTCCGTATTTGCCTGCAAAAGCAAGGCACCGTATATGGGACGCATTGCCTCAGAGAGGTTGGGCATGCTGTCGTGCTCACTATAGAACTTGATGAGCCAGTACGGATAAAATAATATATTATATATGATGTAGGGTATTCCTAACTGATGCCAATATTTCTTCCCCTCCTCTTTGAGGTTGGTGCGTTCCTTCTTCAAATATCCAGAGTTAAACATCAGGCATGCAAGAAGAAACACCTCAAAATAGGTGACAGGCTGGTCACCTATAGCGTGGGGTATATGGACGGGTATGGTCAGTGCTACGGCAAGGAACTTTGCCCAGTCCATCCAGTTGATTCTATCGTTCATACGTCAAAGGTACACATAAACGAGGAAAATCCCAAAGAAAATTTGGAAATTTATTGAATAATACCTATCTTTGCAATATAAAACTTAAAACGGAATGATATGTCAGAGTGGTATGAAAAATACCTGAGCATCTATGAGAAATCTTATGATGATGTTCCTCAGGATGTGATGAATGGTATACGTGACAGACTCACTAAACTACAAAGTCCTGAGCCTGTTGCCTCTATAGTGATAGTTGCTTATAACGAGGAGAGACACCTCCCGGCGTGTTTATGGTCATTGAGTGACATCCAGTGTAAATATCCCGTGGAGTTCATCGGTGTCGACAATGAGTCTAAGGACAGGACGGCAGAGATTTATCAAGAGTCAGGGATTCCTTATTACACGGAGCATCAGCATACCTGTGGGTATGCGCGTCAGTGCGGTCTGAATCATGCAAAAGGCAAGATCTATATGTGTATAGACTCCGATACATTGTATCCTCCTCATTATTTTGAAGTGATGATTGACGAGTTGATGAAACCGGGCATCTCGGCGGTTGCTTCACTATGGAGCTTTTACCCCAATGAGCGTTTCTCTAAATTCGGTTTGAGGATGTATGAGTTCTGTCGTGATATTTATTTACGAATACAAAGTATCAACCGACCGGAGTTGAGCGTGCGTGGAATGGCATTCGGCTTCTATGCAGAGTATGCGAAAAAGGAGGGCTATCGTGTGGAATTGCTCCGTGGTGAGGATGGCTCGATGGCGCTCGCCATGAAGAAGTATGGTAAGATCAAGTTTGTTTATGACAAACGCTGTCGTGTGATTACCAGTTATAGTTCCTTTAAGGAAGGTACATTGTTAAAGGCTGTATGGAACCGGTTTAAATCCTATGGTATCTTCCGGCTTTTCTATAAGACGGATCATTATGAGGATGCGAAAGATAATTTCTTAAAGAAATAAAAGATAAAGGACGGGTCAAACAGACTCGTCCTTCGTCTTTTTAACAATAATCAAACATTTTCAGCACTTTCTCTACGATAGGTGCCATGTCGTAGTATTTGTATTCTGCGAGTCTTCCTCCGAAGATGACATGATTCTCTTGTTGCGCAAGTGACTCATATTTCTGATATAACTTGCTGTTTTTCTCATCGTTGATGGGATAATAAGGCTCCAGTCCTTCCGTCCATTCTACGGAATACTCACGGCTGATGACAGTCTGTGGGTTCTTGTCAACCTCTGCTGCAAACGACTCGAAGTGCTTGTGTTCGATGATACGGGTATAGGGAATCTCCGCTTCGGTATAGTTAATCTGGGCGAGTCCCTGATAGTTGGAGGTAGGAAGAGTCTCTGTCTCAAACCTGACGGTCCGGTAGTCCAGTTTGCCAAATTGGAAATCGTAAAACTCATCAATTCTTCCCGTAAATACAATCTTGTTTGCCAAAGACTCCAGTTCCTTTCTATTGGCAAAGAAATCAGTATTTACCTGTGTGTCGATGCCTGCGAGTAAGCCGTCAATAAGTTTATTGTATCCTCCGATGGGGACACCTTGGTAAGAGTCGTTAAAGTAATTGTTGTCATAGACAAATCTGACTGGTAAACGTCGGATGATGAAAGGTGGGAGCTCAGTGCACTTGCGTCCCCATTGTTTCTCCGTATATCCTTTGATGAGGCGTTCGTAGATGTCTCTTCCTACTAAGGAGATTGCCTGTTCCTCCAGGTTGGTAATCTCCTTTCCTTCCATCTCTTTCCGTTGCTCCTCTATCTTCTTCTTTGCCTCGTCGGGTGTGATGACTCCCCACATCTGGGAGAAGGTGTTCATGTTGAAAGGCAGATTGTATGCTTTCCCCTTATAGATGGCGACAGGAGACTCTGTAAACCTATTGAACTCCACGATGGAGTTAACGAAATCCCATACTTTCTTATTAGAAGTATGGAAGATGTGCGGTCCGTATTGGTGGACGTTGATGTCTGCGATTTTCTCACAATAAAGGTTGCCCCCCAGATGGGGACGCTTGTCAATCACTAAACATTTCTTTCCTTGTTGTTTTGCGCAATAGGCGAATGTCGAGCCATAAAGTCCTGCGCCCACAATCAGATAATCGTATTTAGCCATATTCCTTATTTTACAATTGTTAAGTGTTACAAATTTAGGAACAATTTTTGAATTATCCAAATATATTGCCGTAAATTTCGTACCTTTGCAACATTGTATGGTACAAGAACGGATACAGTACATTGATGCGATGCGAGGATTTACGATGATTCTCGTAATCTATTCGCATGTTTGTGTGTTCTGTTTCAAAGAATATTTCATTGCCTTTAATGATGTGCTGTTCTTGTTGCGTATGCCTTGTTTCTTTATGATTAGCGGCTGGCTGTTTTACAAGGCGACCAGGATATGGGATAAGACAACTGTTAAGCAAGTCGTCAACAATAAATTCATGGTGCAGATAATCCCGACCTTTATCTTCCTTGCCCTTCATGAGCGGTCTGATTTCTTCCATCAGTTAGGTGCCGTGAAGGGAGGCTATTGGTTTACTTTTGCCCTCTTTATCTTTTTTGTCATTTATATTCTTTCCGTTCTCGTCACCAGGAAAAGTAAACATCAGGATGCATGGATGCTTTTGATAGCATTGGCTATCTCTATGTCTTCCTCATGGTATGATGTCCATTATCAGCAAATTTCTGGACATTTAGGATGGGGGCGTTATGCCCTGGGCTTCTTGAGTTTCATGACCTGGCGTTATTACCTCTTTTTCTACTTGGGAACTTTGGTGAGGAAGCATTTCGACAGATTCCTGCGTTTGACAGACCGATGGGAGGTTTTTGTGGCAGTGGCTGTCCTTTTCTTTATGATGGCTTTAACACCAAGAACCAGCTATTGGTTATGGGTCTACATCCGTTTCGCAGTGAGTGGCATCTGTGGTATGGTGATGGTGTTCACCTTTTTCCGTTATTTCGCCTCATGGTTTACGAAAGAGCGTGTCTTAGGACGTTGCTTACAGTATGTCGGTACACGTACTTTGGATATCTACCTGCTTCATTTCTTCTTCCTGCCCGAGTCGATGCTGCTCTACAACAGGCAGTTGCTTGCCTATGACAATAAACTGTTGGAGGTCGGTGTAGTGACGGGAGAGGCATTCGTCGTTCTCGGCTGTTGCCTGCTTGCCAGTTATGTGCTGCGTCTTAGTCCCTTTGTTGCCAAGTGGTTATTTGGTGTCAGAGATAAATGATGGCGAAGAAAGAGGCGATCCATCCTGCGATACAGCATTGGATGAAGCGGTCTTTCACCAGTACCTTCGTGGGACTTCCGCTGCGCTGGTACACCAGCATGTTTTGCAGGTAGCGCAGCAGTCCGGCAAGTACCCAGAAGTTTGTCAGATAAATATATGGTGAGCCGAAACGCTCAATGACTCCCTCGTTCATGGTATAGATGATATAGCATACCATGGTGATGGTACCTACGATGGTGACACTCAGGTCAATGAACTGGGCATTGTAGCCGGTGATGCTCTTGCGGGGCATCGTTCCTGTCAGCTGATAGATTCGGTAGTCGTCCTTCCGCTTGGCAAAAGCAAGGAAGAGGGCGAGCAGGAAGGTCATCAGGGCAAGCCATCCCGATACGAAGATGTCGGTGGTGAAACCGCCTATCAGTACTCGCATGACGAAACCTACGGCGATGATGGCGACATCGAGGATAGCGTATTGTTTCAGTCGGACACAATAGGCGATATTCATCCCCCAGTAGCCTAACAGCAGGGCATAGAGGATCGGCATGTTGACGCTGTGCGACAGGGAGACGAGCAGGAGGGAGGTTATCAGACATAATATCATGATAAAGTAGCCTTCCCATATACTGACTTTCCCTGCTGCTATGGGACGCAGCCGTTTCTTGGGATGCAGACGGTCACTCTCCACATCGTGGATGTCGTTAAAGCAGTAGATGCTGCTGGACACGAAACAAAAGGCGAGGAACGTCCATAACGTCTGCATAAAATACTCCTTGTTCAGCAAGTTGTTGCTGAAGAACAATGGGGCGAACACAAAGGCGTTCTTAAACCATTGCAAAGGGCGTAAAAGCATCAATGCGTCCTTCATAATAATGCAAAGGTACGAATAATTTTCTTTTTTCAATTATCAATTATCAAATAATTTGTATCTTTGTGGTCGGATTGGAATAAATAGAGAATGTCAACTCTCCTACATAGGCACGAAAAGAAAATGGAATTCAGTAAAATCGGTCACGATTTGTCCTTGGATTTCGTAAAAGGTATTGCTATTCTTTTGGTGCTGCTGAATCACTGCACTGCCAGTGCGTTCCAACAAGACTCCTGGTTCTTTCTCTGGGGCTATCCCGCAGTCCCGCTGTTCCTGTTGATACAGGTGTTTCATGTCTATAAAGGGGGATTTGGGAAAAAGTCAGTCCGTTGGGGTAAGATATGGACAAGGGCAATGAGTCCCTTTCTTATTGCTGAAGTGGTGATATTAGTGGCGACGATCGCGATGTATCCTCTGGAACCCATTCGTCATTTGTTGTTGTCAATGGCATACTGGGGTGGAGGAGGACCAGGTAGTTACTATCCGTGGATATATTTTCAGTTTGCCATCTTGCTGCCATTGCTCGCTCCCCTGTTCCGGAAACTGAGTGAGAAGTCATTGCTGGTCCTTTTCCTGTTGCTGTCGATAGGCGGTGAAGTGTTTTGCAATCTTGCCCATATCCCGGAATGGCTGTACCGTTTATTGTTCGTCCGTTATATCTTCCTCATTTATCTGGGGTATCAAATGGTGGTCAGGGGTGTCGTGCTGAATATCCTCACCCTATCGCTTTCGTTACTCAGTGTGGTCGCCTTATATCTTTTTGAAGTGAAGGATTTCCAGTTATTTCCTGTTTTCTATTATTCGGAAAGTTGGAAGTCATTCCATTGGCTCTGTTATTTCTATATTGCCTATCCGATGTTGTATGTCCTGTGTAGGTTCTTCTATTGGCTGCCTGCTGACAGCTGGTTGGAGAAAACGGTCTGCAAGATGGGGGAACATTCCTATGCGATATACATATTCCAATTGTTCTATTTCGTCGTTATTGCCCCTGTAATCACTAACCTGTTCTCACAGATAGAGGCAACATCCTTGGCAACTGTCCTGTTTGTCTTCCTTTCACTGCTGTTTTGTACTATCCCTGTCCTTCGCTTTGTTCATGGACGCTCAAATATGATTATATTGAAGAAAGTGGCAGTCTGGGTGTTGATACTCTCGGCAGGCATCGCATTGATAGGTTGGAAGTGGCGTCCTTTCTACCAGCCAGCCCATCCTATTGCTCCCTATCACGTTAAGCAGCATCAGGATGATACCCTGCGTGTTATCATGATAGGTGACAGTTGGGTGTATTTCCATCAGACACTGCGGCGTGACTCCACTTTCGAGGAGGAACTGAAACGCGTCATGGGAAACCGTAAGGTGAAAGTGGTGGCGAAAGGAAAGGGTGGTGCGACAAGTGGTGAGATTTATCAGCGGATGAGTAATGAGCGTACTATGGAGATGGATTATGAACTGAATAACAGTACGCAACCGGTTATTGAGGCTGGAGCAGATTATTGTGTGATATCAGCGGGTATTAATGACGCACGACAGCGGAGAGGAAGGGATTATTATGTTATAAACTGCGAGCGGATTATCCGCTTGCTCCTTTCCTATGGCATCCGTCCTGTGATGCTGGAGATCCCTGATGTCTCTATAGACGATGCTTATGACGGGAACTCTCTGTATTATAAAATACGGGCACGGTTGATGATGGGTCTTCTTGCAACAGATTTGCGTGGCGTGAATGGATATCGCCGTCCTTTGAAGGACTCTCTCATCGCCCATCACCTGATGGACAGTATCATTTACATCTCATCGGCATCCTGGAATCCTGATGGATATCGTGACAAACGGAACATTTATACAGATGACGGTTTCCATCTGACACTTCCGGGTTATGCCCTGCTCGACTCCGCTTTCGCCTCTGAGATCGTAAAAGACTATCGTGCACGTCATTAGCATAGACATCTCAGCTCTCTCATTTCTTATAGGTATTGTCTATAACCCACTTACAAAGGAATGCGAGAATAGAGGAAAGCATGATGCTGACAGTCAACTGTCCTGTGTTTCCCAGTAAATGGGACGTGTTTCCTTTGACTATGCCAAAAACAAATTCATGGACTAGGTATAACTCTAACGACATTGTCCCTGTCCATTTGAATGGAATCAGGATTGTCTGGGGAATTCGCTTTAGGAGGAGTGTGATGAGGTAAATCATTGCCGTAGTCCCGAAGGCAAGGGAAAGAATCATGATGGTCCACGGGAGGGAGGCATCATAAATCTCTCCTCGGAATATGGCGACAATGACAACTGCTGTCAACAAAAATACCAGTGATAATATGAGGCTCTTGGTGGATAAGACATCGTTTTTTAACTTTAAAATCATACCGATACAAAATACCGGTAGACGTTCTATTATCCAGGTTGGCGAATTGCAGTCATGGACTCTGAAGAGGATTCCGTTTATGAGGAAGAGTGATATAACGACAGCGATCGTAATAACGGGTTTCTCCAGCAGGAATTTATATAGCCATGGGGATAATAAGTAATATACTATGATGGCACGGATAAACCATAGGTCCAGACTGAATGGGGACAGCCAGTTAATGGGGAAAGTGTCATAAGGAATAAGGATGAGAATACTCAATAGAAATGCACCTACGCATTTGAGGATACCACAAAAAAGGCAGGAGGGGAACAGGCGTAGCAGCCTCCGCTGAAAATAGGTGCGGGTAGGGTATTTCTGGAGTGAGTTGACAAGTCCCATTCCCGATAAAAGTAAGAAGACATCAACGCCCCAATATCCATAGTACTGAAAGACATTCAGGGGGAAACCTGTTATGAAATCCTGATGGAACAGGATGATGGCAATGATGGAAAGTCCCATCATTGTAGACCTGTTCTCTGAAATGTCGTTTAAAAATTGTTCTTTATTGAATTTAAATGGTGTCATTTTTTTACAACTATCGGGTCAGAAAGAGGCAATAGCGTCAAAGAAATCCTTGGCATAACGCTCCTTGCTGAATTGATGGGAGCGGTTTAATGCTGCTTTTGCCATTGCTTCCCGCTTCTCGGGATGCTGATAGAGCATAAGAATGCTCTCAGCAAGATCTTGATGAATTTTTTTTGTCACCTGAAGAATCTGTGCACATTCTGCAGTGACAGTCTCGGGAATACCTCCTTTGTCTGTGGTGACTATGGGTAATCCCATTGCCATTGCCTCAATACAGGTTAGTCCCAATGGCTCATTCCATGTGGAAGGTAATACCGCAATGTCTGCAAGTGCAAGAAGGTCAGGCACTTCCTGATAGGGCTTGAAACCAGTGAAGACGATTCTGTCCCGTATGTTGGCGGATTGGATGCGCAACTCATTGATATACTGATCGTCATCCATTTCATTGCCATAAAAGGAACCACCGATTATTAACAATTTGATTTCAGGAAAATCATTCAGTTCTTGTAGTGCTGTCAGTAAATGTTGAACGCCTTTCTCTGGAATGATGCGTCCAGCGAAACCTAAAACGAAGTCATTATCAGTCAAGCTGTAATCATGTCGATGGACTGTTCTCTCTGCTTTTTTTGTGAACGCACGAAGGTCGATACCATTGTATACTACCCGGCATTTCTTGTCCCTGTCCCAGATGGTGAGCACCCGCTGCCGGATATAGTCAGACACGGTGATGATGCCATCGGCACGCTCATAAATCTCCTCGGCTGATTTAGTCTGTGCATTCAGGAAATCGTTATGGATATGGTATATCACTTTGGCGGGATATTTCCGGGGAATTTTCAACCCATAGCCAGGTCGGTTCTCTATGAGTACAATGTCATAATCGTTTCGTATAATGTGGTTTAAGGCTTGCTCAAAATAGTACTCTATAGTGTAATGGTAATATTCTTCCTTATTGAGCAAATGGCGGAAATTCTTACGGATCTTGGCACCGAAACTCCTTACATCCACAAAATGATAATGATTGACTGCCGACTGGAGTGCTGGGTGGTGCATCGCCTCCTCGTCATCGACACTATAGACGGTGATGTCATGCAATTGGTGTTGGTCGTTATACTCCAGATAGAAGTCAATAAGGTTCTCAACAGCTCCCCCTTGGGTGGCAGGAACAGGCAGAATACCCGATGTCAGAATAGCAATCTTCATAGATTACAAAAGTAAGGAAAAAAAAACAAATAGCACTGGTTTTCTCTTTTTTTTCTTCTCATCATGATTAAAAAAACATAATTCTGTTAAATATTGGTACTATGTTTTTAACATTGTACCAACATGTTGGTACCTAAGTGTCAGAATTATTGTGTAATTTTGTTGTGATAAATGTTATAGAGAAATAATTTACCATAACTAAAAACGACAGAATCATGGAGAAAGAGTTTTATCCGAACATGTGGTTGCTCTATGTGTTGCGGCTCATTAAAGGAAGAGGAGAGAATTTCAGTAGCACTGCGGCTCACGAGGGACACATTGGTAAGAGGGTGTTTAGTGAGACTAATCCTTGTAAAACCATTCACAGTGTGGTGAATTTCGTCAGGATGATCAGTCTCTGGGTCAATAAGGCTAAGTATGAGGAATACGAGGCTTTTGAAAAGGATTGTCTGAAACTTATCAGGTATACGTGGGAGTTCTTCAGGAAGTATGGCTCCCATATCAATGAAGCGTATAAGAAAACGACATAAACCCGGATGGAACTGATCAATTATCATTGCTCTGTTTCTTTCGAACTTAAAACTCAGCTAAAGACATCATGGAAAAGAACCTTGTATCAGTCAAACTGATCATGGGAGAGATAGCCCTGGCGGGGCTGTCTGTCGAGGAAGAACGCAGAATTGCCCAGTTGGAGCATCACCGCATCCTGCCCGACAGCGAATTACAACAGGTGGAGTTCCTGTTTAAAATGTTTAAGAAACCGTGTTTCGCCCGTGGGGAACTGGTGGGTGTCTCGGGTAAGGCAAAGAGTGGCAAGACATTCGTCTGTTCTATTCTGATGGCACTCTGCTTCCGCAGCCAGGTGCTCTCCGTCGACCGGATCGAGCCGAGAAGGTTGCATGTGCTGTGGTATGATACGGAACAAAGCGAGGAGTCGACGCAAGACATCCTGAAGAACCGTATCCTGCCTATGACGGGATTGTCAGAGAGTCAGTTCCCGAAAGAACTGTTCGATGTCTTCAATGTCCGGGGAGAACCGTATTCCGAACGGTTGCCTTTGCTGGAGACGGCTGTCAACAGGTATAAGCCGGACCTGGTCATCTTGGACGGTATCCGTGACTTGGTGGCGGATATCAATGACGGGGTCGTTGCCCAGGAGGTTTTGGAACGCTTGATGCACCTTGCCTCAGAGCAGCGGTGCTGTATCGTCTGTGTCCTTCACCAGAACAAGTCGGTGGAGGACAGCAACCTGCGTGGCTGGATAGGTACCGAACTGAAAAACAAGGCGTTCGAGGTCTATGAGTGCTCAAAATCGAGTGAGCGTATCTTTGCCTGGGCGCAGACGGATACCCGTAAGTATGACATTCCCAACAAACTGAAGTTTGCTGTCAACGACCAGGGCATTCCCTATCGTTGTACGGAGGAACAGCTGCTGGAGGCGCAGTATGAGGCGCAGCGGAAATTTGCCGAGGAACGGCAGAAGAGTGGAGACGGCAGCAAGTTGACGCCCTTTAACCCGAAGTACATCCTCGGGAAAAAGAACCGTTATACGGTGTTTGATGTCAAACTGTTATTAGGCGATGCCATGGAGGAGGGAAAGGTATATACGGAACGGCAACTGCTGAACAAGATCGGGAAGCTGTCGAATATCGCCACGGAGAAAATCCTGATGGAACAGCTGAGCAAGGGTGTGAGGGAGGGGCTCATCATGCAGAGCTTCGATGCCTGCCAGCAACGGATCTACGTCCGACCGGCACCTAAGCCCTCGAAGCCGGAACCTCAGGAGGCAGAGATTATTTTCTAACTGTTTGCCGAGGTGAAGGCTTCAAGCCCCATACTAGGTTCTCTCTACGAGAGAGAACAGTAGTATGGAGGGGCTATTTGAAGCGACCTTCACCAAGGCACCCCAAAATGTAAAGTTCTAAAAATATGCCCTATCAATTTACATCATTATCAGCCATTCTGTGTCATCCCGAGGGGGATGGCAGGACATTGGTCGACCAGACCATCAGTACCGATACCGTATTCTGTCGCTCACTGGTGTCGGAAGGTTATCTCACCGAACAGCAGATGCGGCATGCCGCCGACCGTTACCGTCTGGGGCGGTCGAAAGACGGAGCCGTCGTCTTCTGGGAGATCGACGAGCAGCAGCATATCCGTGACGGGAAACTGATGTACTATCAGGATAACTGTCACCGTGACAAGGACAGGAATGCCACTTGGGTCACCTCCCTGTTGAAGAGGCAGAAAAAACTGTCCATGATATTCGATGCGGAGCGGTGCCTGTTTGGACTGCACTTGCTGCCCGAGGATCTTGACCGGACTATCGTAGTAGTCGAGGCAGAGAAAACGGCGGTCATCTGCTCGGAGCTTTATCCCAGTGCCGTCTGGATGGCATCAGGGGGAGTGACGATGCTCAATGCCGCTAAGTTGCACCCATTACGGGACTACCGTGTCGTGCTCTTCCCTGATACAGACGAGACAGGGGATACCTTCAGGCAATGGAAAGAGGTGGCAGAGGCAGCACAGGAATTTTTCAAATATCCCATCCGTGTCAGTCCTGTTCTGGAGGATAATGCCTCTCCGGCACAGAAAACAGCCAAGATAGATATTGTCGATTATTTGTTTGATTAGCGTTGATGAAAGATACCGTTTTTGAAATCCGTGCCTATGGAAAGTCGGAGCTTGCCCTGCTGTATTTCCCCCATGCAAGGTCGACGAGGGGTGCCCTTTGCAATCTGAACTACTGGATCCGCCAAAATGCGGAGCTATGCACCGCCCTTAAAGACTGTGGCATGTCATCCAAGGGTAAGTTCTATACTCCCAAGGAAGTGGCGCTTATATCGCACTTCCTTGGGGAGCCACTATAGTTCCTATAGTTTTCGACTGCAAAGGTAAAGTTTTTTTGAGAAAAAAAACAAAAAAGAAGAAAGAAAAGACAGAATGTGACAGGATGTGACATAATGTGCATAACTGCCCTTTTGGAATGTCGTACCTTTGTAAACGATAAGGCAAGCGAGTCGGAAAGAGATACCTTCCATGGGTGGGGCGGACGCTTTCTATGAGTAATGCGGATGCTCTCCAAAGGTGAAGCAAAAGTTCTCCATGAGTCTTGACAATGCTCTCCACGGGGCATGGCGATGCTCCCTACGGGGCGTGGAGATAATCTTTATGGGGGTATAGGAGCCATCTGTACGATGCAAAAAGACTATCCGGATAGCACACAGATGATATCTCGACGACAGACAAAGCCTATGTTTAACTTTCAAAATCTTTTAAGTCTATGAGTCAGAAATTTATTAAGGTGAAAAACAACAATCTGCGGTCTAATGCCTATGGCAAGTTCTTTGCTCAGGCTATCTACGGCGACAAGTTCATCGAGACGGAGGACATCGCTGATTTCATCCAGCAGCAGGCGAGTGTGAAGAAGAGTGATATTGTCGCTGTGCTCACCGAACTGGGTGATGCCCTGAAACACTACTTCGAGATGGGACAGAAGGTGCGCATCAAGGGCTTCGGCATCTTCAAGGTGGGATTCTCCAGTATCGGTGTCGTTAACAAGGATGAGTGTACTGCCTCCACTATCTCTTCCCGCCGTGTACTGTTCAAGCCTGAGACCGAGCGAGTGGTTGTCGGTCAGGAGATAGGAAAGAACGGCAAACTCAAGCAGAAGTATGTCGTTGCCAAGCGCATGATCAAGGATGTCTCTTTCGAGGAGACTCCCGACAACATCATGAACATCAAGGAGGCGACAGCACCCTCTGGTGAATAGTGATCTGTATTAACTAATCGCAGTGGAGGAAGAGATGATTCCGGGATTGTGCCATGGCGACCCACGTTCGGCTAATGTCCGCTCATAACTTCTAAAATACCGCCATCAGGCACGTCTGATCGTCTCTTTCTCCCTGTTTTAATAAACAAGACAGCAATATGAAAAAGGAAACCATCAACAAAATCGTCAACTTCATTGTCACGGTACTCACTGCCGCACTCAGCACGTTCTTCATGCAAAGCTGCGTGATTGGGTAACCTGAAACTTGAAACCTGAAACTTGAAACACCAAGACATGCGAAAGATAGACTTGATCGTGATTCACTGCAGCGCCACCCGCTGCAACAGGGACTTTCCGGTAGAGGCACTGGAGGCATGCCACAGGGAACGGGGCTTCAACGGCATCGGCTACCATTACTACATCACCAAGGACGGACAGTTGCACCTCACCCGTTCCGAGGCAGTACAGGGAGCCCACGCCAGAAAATATAATGCCCATAGTATCGGCATCTGCTACGAGGGCGGTCTTGATGCGAGAAGCAAACCAGCAGATACCCGTACTCCGGCACAGAAGAAAACCCTCCTTGCCTTACTTCACAGCTTGAAGGCCGACTATCCAGCCGCAGAGATCCTCGGTCACCGTGACCTCCCCGGAGTCCAGAAGTCCTGTCCCTGTTTCGATGCGAGGAGTGAGTATCAGGACATCTGACAACAATCCCTCTGGCTGTCCGAATAGAAGTCAGAGGGATTTTTATTAGCAGGCAATAAAGCTTTCTAAGATGGTATTATCCATTAAAAACGATATTTCGTATATGTTTATTTTGATGCAGCAGAAGGGAGATCAGATACCCTCCTGCGATGGAAACAACTATTTGGGTGATTGCTGTTGCCAAGAGTTGGGATTGTTGAGGTAGGTCTCTGAACAATATCATGGGAAGTTGTTTTCCCCATAGGATGAATGGTATTTCTATACAGAAGATTGTAAGGGAATGGATACCGATCTGTTGCAGTCCCTTGCCGATGATGGTTCCTTGTATCAGTCTGGATAGCCATGTCACCAGGATACTGCCAGTGAGGGCTGCCAACAGGTAAGTGAAGATGGATGTGCCATACTCCCTGACAGAGATATTAATATCTTGGCAGAATGGGATTAATAAGAGGTAAGTGACGAGAGAAATAATAACAAGTGTATTGGGAACCCTACTACTGAAAATATCAGGGAAATACTTTCTGACTTGTGTGCCACAATACATGATAATTGCCATCAGTGGTGCCGTGTCAATGCTCCATGGTAGTAGAATAGGGAGGTATTGCATTAAGATGGCAGCGATGAGATATACGGTGGCGAGATGATATTGATACTTGGGGTAGTAAAGGATTATCTCGTAGAGCAGGTATGCCACAACCATACAGGTGAGAAACCACATGGGATAGTTGCCTACTATCATGAAATGGACAATATCCGGTTCTGTCCCGAAAGGATACAGGCAGTATCTTGAATAAAAGATTCCAAATATGGCACGTAGAGAGAAATCATGAAAAAAGAGCATGAGGAGTATGCTGAACACCAAATAGGGCTTCAGCAGCTTCAGGGCGTGGCGTATGAAATTCTCCTTTATTCCTATTTCCTTCTTAGAAGAGGTGAAACCGGAACAGAAGAAAAAAACAGGTACGAAAAAGGCGGAGGTGTAGTACATCAGCTCTGGGTATATGGTATGGCTGCATACCACTAAAATGATGCCTATGCCCTTGGCAATGTCGATATAATCCAGTCTCTGTCTCATTTACCTTTGATGATCAAGATGCAACCGCCAGATGATATAGTCACGCCACTGGTAATACTTGGTCATTAGGGTACGCTTCCGACAGTACCAGCGCAAACGCATGTTGACGAAATGCTTGGGATAGTCGATGATGGCTCCCGGTGTAACAAGGAAATGGCTGTAATCTGTTACCTTGTCTTTCATGAAACCCCGATGCTGGAAATGGGCATAGAGTGACTCTCTTTTCTCCAATGTCCCGTTGTTGAACCGTAGCATATACAGTTTATTGTCAATATGCTCGAAGATGACCTGTTGCCATCCTCTTGTAAGACTATTGAAATGATAGGACTGTTTGGGCTTAGAGGCATTGTCAAAAGGTTCTTCCAGCCAACAGTCATCGGGGCGGCAGTCACGCCATTTGTCACTGCATCCCTTGTGGTTGAACTCATCGAAGAATGTAATCTTCGAGGTGGTGAACGCATCCCGGTAGTCCTGATAGCCTTCCACCTTTTTCATGAAATAGGTGTTGGTGTCTTCATCATTGTGGAGGAGGGTCAGATGTCCCCATCCAAGGATCAGCTTATGCTCCAGGACACTGTCTGTAAGGAAAGAACGGATGTCCCCGTATACGAGGTCGAGGTCACCAAAGCCCCAGAAGTCATAGTCCTTGATATAGTCGTGGAGGATATAGCCGTATGCCTGTTTATATTCACATAACTTATAGGGACGGTCAAGCACGATGGGGAATTTGAAACTTTGCTGTGCCAACTGCTGAAACTCACTGAACGGCATCTTGTGGACGATGATATTCCGTGCGGGCTCAACGTCAGCATCAGTGAAAAACATATAATCTACCGTCTCATTTTTCAGTGCTGATGCTCGCCACATCTTATATTGGACGGGAAGTGTGCCAAAATAGGGGAATATGATGACGATTGATTTCATAGGTTATTTTCTATTGATGCGATGAATGATCTTGATACAGTATGTAAGCCATCTGCGACTACGGGCATTGTCAAGGAGAGACATGAGTTTGTACATTGTGCTTTTGTCTAACTGGTAAAGCGTATCGTAGTCCTGAATGGCACCTGGTGGGAGAACTTCTGCAATGATCTTTTGATGCTCATGGAGTCGGTTTTCATTATTGGAAGCACTCAGACCATCAGGCTCACGTCGACAAATAATATCATCTGTGTATTGGACAGTACATTCTTCTATACATATCTTTTGAATGAAAAATTTGACATCAGCAACCAATCTCAGATTCTCATCATAAGGTGTGACTTCAAACAGTTCCCTTTTGAAGAAAGTACTTTGATGGGGCAGGGTGTTATGGATAAAAGTCAACATGGACAACCGTGGAGGCAGTATTGTGGCAAATCCTCGTTGAGTGGAAACGTCGAAATGAAAGTCTCTTCCTACGATCAAGTCAGACTTCCATCCTTTATCAGCCAGATGTTGAAGGATTTTGTCGTTATAGAAGCAATCTCCTGAATTCATGAAATTAAGATAGTCACCATGGGCATGCGCTATACCTTTGTTCATAGCATGATAGATACCATTGTCGGGCTCGGATACCCAGTAGTCTATATCTTTATCGTATTCTTTTAAGACATCAACACTTCCATCGGTCGACCCTCCGTCAATGACTATATACTCAAAGTCACGGCAGGTCTGGTGGATCACACTCTCAATGGTCTTACGCAGACCATCCTTATTGTTGTAATTGACGGTGATAATTGAATATTTCATAGGTTTTTGATGCTTTTGATTCTTTTAATACTCTCCTTGGCTCCTTTGGCAAACAGGAGGGTGAGGGTGAGGTCAATGGTAAGGAAGATGACCATGCCAATGGCAGCGTATTCTATCCACGACCAGATAGTTTGATAGGGGTTGATGGGGATTCGGTATAAGATAAATGTAGAAGAGAAGAAAGATAGGGCAGAGATGGCATAGTTTCTCATGACGCCCTTCCAATAGATGAGAGCAGGCTCCTTGAATCCTGAAGTAAATAGATAATAAGGCTTCCAAAGCACGACAATGGCAAAGAGACTGACTATTTTGCCTAAGAGGATACCGCTGATACCCCACTGAAAACCACATACAATCGTGATGGTCACATTGATGATCAATTCTGCCCATGCAGACCATACGTCTGCATAGAGTCCATGGGCATAGTTGAATGCGTCAACGGAACCACGGGAATTGGTGATATATATGAATATTACGAGAAGTACAAGGATTTGATGATCCATAATATATTCAGTTCCTAACCAATGGGCTACGAATGGCTCCAGGAAGTTGTATAGTGCGAAACAGAGGATGGTGGCAATCGTGTGCTGGATGGTAGTATATTCCCAGAAAATGCTCATCATCCGCTCTTTGTTACCTTCGGCAACGAGATTTCCAATGCTTGCCCCGACACTGCCTGTGACAGCAGAGAAAAGGGAAATGAGTTTGGAGATGATAATCATGTAGTTGCCATAGTATGCCACCATCTTCAAAGAAACAAAAAGGAAGATAAACAGCTCATCACTCCTGACTAATACGAAATCTTTGATTTTATGGATAAATACCTGTTTGGTCTTCGTGATTATTTCCGGATATTTCCTGAGCAGTGCCTTTCCCTCCTTTTTATTGACTTTCAACCACGGGTACTCTTTGTTGATCTTCCAATTCAGAATAATACAGCCGATGATGCCGAAGAGAAATTCAACGGCAACCCAGAGATATAGGTTCCTGTAATGATATGCCAGGAGTATCTGTAACGCTATTTTTGCCAGATTGGCTGATTGGTAATAGATAGCAACTAAATAGTTCTTCTGGTCTGCACTGAGCAGAATCTGTCTGTAGTTGATGAAATAGCCTATTAGTGATGATCCTAAAAAAGAATAAAAGGCAAAATAGATAATGCCAAATCCTAATTCTGCCTTGGCGAAAATAAGTGGGAAGAACAAACTGACAATCACGGCACCACCAAAGATGATGGCTCCAATCCAGTTGTACAGATAACCTAACAAGGAAAGGATCTCTTGTATCTCCTGTCGGTTATTCGACTGGAGTGGCTTGAACAGGAAATATCCCACACAGGCGGAAATGCCCAGCTCTGACAGATTCAAGTAGCCTAAGATGCTGTTGAGTGTTCCTGTCAGACCGATAAACTCCGCTCCGAGACAATCGAGGAATATCTTCCGGGAGAAGAAGGCAAAAAAGAGGGACAAGAAGTAAAATACAAGATTTACTTCCGCATTCAACATACTTTTATGTACTCGCCCGCTCATAATCCTTGCTTGTCATGTGTGGTGTGGAGGAAGTCTTTGTTCTTCAGATCCATTCTCAGCAAGTTACCTAACATCAGTCCGACCAGTTTTACCGTGGAGAATATCTTCCCTAAAAGAGCCTTTGTGCGCATTCTCTTTGGTATGGCAATAAAGACAGAGAGGGAAATCAAGAGGAAGAGTCCCCACCACTTAACGGACCAGGGAAGGGAGATGATGCTCATTAACAAGGCGAAGAAACAGGTGAGTACTAAGAGCATTGAACGGGGGATGAGTGTCTGCTGCATCGTCTTGTCGATATAATGAATATTACCGGTCTTGATGGCTGTCGGAAGATAGGGGAGCATCATCAGCAGGCTCTGAACCTGTCCGGTCATCCAGCGGAGGCGCTGGCGCTGGAAGTTCTCAGAACTACTGACTTTCTCATCATATACAGGGATGTGCTCCTCGTATTTGATGAAGATATGCTCTTTCATCAGTTGAATTTCCATTTCCCGATCCTCGACGGCAGTCTCAAACATACCGACATGCTCTTTAAACCAGTCGTATTCAAAGCACATGCCAGAACCAATGAGTGCGGAGGAAATTCCAATGCGGTTATGTGCTTTCCGGAAAATAGTGTTATTGATTTCTTCACTGACTCCGTCTAATACTGCGACATCATTATCGCTGTTCTTGGCACAACGGTGGCATTGGATGGCACGATGGCCTTGTTGGCATGAGGCATTGACCTGTTCCAGAAAGTCTGGAAGTACCATATTATCGGCATCTAAGATGATGATGTAATCGTATTGCTCTGTTGTGTGCTCTATGGCATAGTGCAGTGCCTTTGCCTTGCTGCTTTTCTCAAAATGGGGGTTAAACAGGGTTATGGGGAGTTGGCGTAACATCTCGTTGGTGTCCTCTTTCATGTGATCGGAGATGACACCTACATGATATAGCTGTTCCGGATAGGTCTGCTCTAAGAACTGCCGGACGGAGTGGATGATCACCAAGTCTTCTTTATAGGCAGGAAAAAGAATGAGGAAGGAAGAACGGTGAATGTTTGATGATGAGCGGTGAGCGGTGAGTGATGAGCGCTTGGAGAATAGGGAGACAAAGGCGTAGAAAAATACATAGATGACAGAGGGTGCCATGAAAATCCATAGCAGCCAGTCAATAATATGTAGGGTTGTCCACAACATCTATTTTCTCTTTTTCTTTTTCTCTCTCTCCAGTTCTTTTCTCTCCACGTACTCGGCAAACTTGGATAATCCCGGGATGGATTTCATCAAGACAAGTGGTGACTTAAAGAAGGTGCCGTCCCAGTGCTCATCCACCAGATAGTCTGGTGTCGCCAAAGCAAAGACCAGCAGAACCACGGCGAACAAAGCCCACCATTTAAATGCTAAAGACGTGTAGATAACTGGAATGATGATACTCATGGCAATGATGACAGCCATCATCACCATGCGGGGTACCAGCATCCATTGGATAATCTTGTCAATCCAGTTGTAATGTCTGTTGGCAAGTGCTAATGGCAGGTATTTGATATTACGGAGTAGTGTGATGTATTGGGCTAATATCCAATTGCCTCTTTGCTGATTGAACTCTTTTGCCTCGCGTGTCTTCTCATCAAAGACATATATTTGGTCGAAATAGTCGATGTATATATGCTCACGCATCAGGAAGGACTCCAGTTCTTTGTCCTCCCATCTGCTTCTTATTTGTGAGATATGGTTCTTGAACCAGTTAAATTCAAAGGCGCACCCCGAGCCCATTAGTGCTGCGGACAGTCCCATTACTATGTGACCACGGCGGAAAATGGAATTGTTGATTTCCTCAAAAACAGCGCCCATTCGTGAGGTGGTCGTGTCTCTGTTCCTGGACAGCCGGTGTGCCTGTATGGCTTTTGTACCCGCTGACTCAAAGGCTTCGTTCATCATGTCAAGAAACTCTGTCTCTACAAGATTTCCTGCATCCAAGATGATGGCAACGTCATAGATCTTGAATTGAGGAAGATTATTGATGGCAAGCTGTAGCGCCTTTGCCTTGGTGCTCTCTTTGAAATTCGGCGTTAGCAGAGTCACTGGCTCCTGGGCAAGACGGATGTTTGTCATCTCGTCGTTATGGTCGGAAATGACTGTCACGTCAAAGAGACGTTGTGGATATGACTGTGCAAGAATGGATTTCACCGTTTGGATGACTCCAGGATTATTATAGGAATGTATCAGGATGATAAAACGGTTCTGGTTCCTCGTTTTGGGTATGTCATGTTGATGAAAAAACAAGGAGGTGATGGTAAAGACAAGCATATAAAGTGCTGTCAGTGCCATCATGCCAAACAGTACCCAGTCGATGACGTATAATATCTGCCAAAAATCCATATCTTTATTTTTTTATAAAATCCATTACTCCTTTGATGACTGCTTTTGCCAAGTCAGCCTTGCCAGAGAAGAGGTGTTTTAAAATATCCCTAACGGCAACAATACTTACCAGATAGCAATAGGTAATATATTTCGTATTCCCCTTGATGTTCCGTTGTGCGAATATCAGACGATTGCGGGTAGTATAAAAAGTCTTGAGTGGTGACTGCTTCCCGGTAGTCTTGCTCTCTTTGTGGTAAATAGTACATGCGGGTTCATACCATATCTCATAGCCGGCACGACGTATCATTTCCGACCAGTCGAGTTCTTCGTAATAGAGGAAATAACATTCGGGCATCATGCCGACATTTTCAATCACTTCCCGTTTCACCATCATGGCAGCACCATGGGCATAGGGGGTGGGGTGCGGGTCATCATATTGACCATGATCTTCTTCCCCATAGCCAATAGGCTTATTACGTAATGTGATGGAGGTGAGGGGAGTGTATCCTGCATACTGGATAAGTTTATTTCCCCAAGTAAACCGTATTTTGGGGCACACTATCCCAATCTTCTCGTCGCTTTCGAGTTTATTTATCAGTGGTAGAAACAATTCTCTTACCTCTAACCTCTTACCTCTAACCTCTAATAAAGTATCGTTGTTGAGAAAAAACAGGTATTTGCCATGAGCAGCGTTAATACCGAGATTGTTGCCTCCTGCAAAACCGAGATTCTTTTCACTTCTGATGATGGTTACATGGGGGAAACGCTTCTCTAATTCAGAAGCCTCGTCATGAGTAGAGGCATTATCCACTATGATTACCTCTAATGAATCGTCATCAGCAGGTAATGACTCAATCAATTCACAGGTGTCTTCTAACCCGTTGTAATTGATGGTAATGATGGATAATAACTTCTCAACTTTCAACTCTCTTCAGCTCTTCAGTTTTTTCAACTCTTCTTATACTCTGGATGCCTTTTTCTTCTCTAATTTCAATCTTGCCTTTTCTTCCTGTTTGGCAATCTCCTTTGCTTCATATTCTACCCATTCCTTTTCCAAGAATGGGAGGATATATACAATGGTCAAGCCTCCATAAAAGAGTAGGCAGTTAGGGAACTGCATGAGTATCTGGTTACCATAGGCTCCTAATTGTATGGAGACAAAAGCACAACAGAATCCTGCCCCGACACCTCGTAGAGACGGTGAGTTGATTCTGAACATGGTAATGTAACATGCTCCTCCCAACATGATTAGCATGGTAATGATAAATAGTGTAATCCCGATTCTTCCTGTACGAAGCCATATAAAGACATACTCTGAGTCAGGTGGAATAGTCGACATGCGTGCGTATTTGTTATTTGCGGGAACATTCTCCATATTCATACCCAAGCCAATTCCCCATGGCGCCTCTTTCATATATTTCCTCATGGTCTCCTGATTGATAGTACGCACGTTGGCAGAAGCATCGTTTCTGTCAAATGTAGACCTCATACGTCTAACTTGTTGGTTACTGTTACCAATATTGGTAAATAGTAATATGAAGAGCAAAACCGCGAAAGATATACCTACAGAAACGGCAATTTTCACAGATTTCGATAACACTACATAAAAAAGAATACCAGCTAAAAAACATGCCATTGCTGTACGGGTTCCAGACTGGAACATTGCCCAAGTACTTCCTAAGCCTGTAATCAGGAAAATAATGCGATGCTTTTTTATCTTACTCGTTAAAGCGAAAATAAAATAGGCAATGGCGGTAGATGCAATACATATACCAAAGTTCGCTGCGTCATTGTGTGTGGAGAAATATCGGGTCAGCGTTCCACCATTCAATATATGTGTCGTAAATCCGACATTATTAAGCCATGCTCCTTCTGCTGCGGTAAATCCAATATGTATTTGTTTCCAGGTCCAGAACACAGTAAACAGAGATAATCCTGCCCATACCATTAGATATTGAACCAAAACCTTTACATTATCGATGTAAATGCTAAAGACTAAGAAACAATACATAATCTGGAATGCCATCATACGTGCTCCTTGATACCATGCTCCAATGTTAATTCCCAGTCCGCAAGTGTCGTTCAATACTTCTAAGGTACAAAAGCCACACCATATCAATAGGGTATAAAGCATCAGGTTTGCCGTCCTCTCAAAATGTGGTGTCCGTCTGGCATCAATAATGGCAATACCTAAAAGAAGAATCTCCAGCATCTCATTATAAAGAGACATAGGAATCCCTGCAGGCAACCAGTTGTTTTTAGAAAACCATTGGACAAAGTAATTAATGAAGAACAGAGTCCAGAATCCCGACATCCTGTATCTGAAGGCGGCATAGGCGGCAATGATAACCAATGGTGAGAGACATACAACGGCAAATGCGGAAAAACCGGCATTGACAAACTCGTATATGGCAAGACCAAACAAGAGAAAGAGCAAAAATGCCCTTCCTCCAGTCTCTTGCCTATATGTCGTAAAATCGTTTGTCATTTACTTGGCATGGTTGTTCTCTGTTGCAGTCAATCCTAACTGGGACATGCGGTATACAAAGTTGTTGAACTTGGTATATGGTGGCAGCTGTCCGACAAACTCCTCTACTGCATAGCGACTTGCCTCTGTCAAGTACATGAAGAGGGTGTCCTTGTGCTCCTCATCCAACATTGCCTCTACTTCTTTCAAAGCTTTCTGGTCAACATCCTTCCAAGTACGGTTGGCACGGGTGACCATCAGGTTGACAGTTGCCATGTTCAACAAGGCAGGTGAGATGGAATTCTCATCCAAGTTGGGATATTCGATGATGGCTATCTCCTCGGGCAAGATGTCCGGGCAAAGGTCCTTAATACCGTTCGCCATGATGAACTTGCTGTCCTCAGAAAGGAAGTCCTCGTCGTAGGTCAGACGGCGAACTTGCAGACCGATGGATATCCAGTAGTTCTCCAGTTCCTGAGCAAGGAAACTCTTACCGTTACCTGAATCGGTGGAAATGAGGTTCAGCACGTTCTGCTGTCCTTCCTTGAACTTAGGCAGTAAAGCCTTGCTTAACTGACGGAGTGACATGTCGGCAATCGTCTTGTTAAAACGGCGATAGCGAAGATTGCTCTCTTTCGGATAGCAGCCCATGACGGGAATCTTGGTGATTCGCTCTGAGCGCATACGGTCGCGCAGGGTACGGTCGAGCAGTTCGATGATGAAGAACCACAATGCCGTCAGCATAAAGGTCAGCAGGAATGCGCCTAACAGGATCATCAGGCGGTTGGTAGGCTGGGCGTTCAATGGGAACATTGGTGGGTTCAGCACACGCAGTGTAGCCGTTGACATCTGGAGGTTCTTTTGGCGCAGACGTGCGGCATTCAAAGCTTTCAACATCTCCATATAGTTACCCTCTACAAAGGTAATATGGCGGTCCTTACGGTCCAGCGTAGCACCGATAGGTGAGTAGAACAGGTACTGGCGGTCCAGATTCTGTTTCATAATGTCGGTAGCCGACATCTCTGCTCTTGCCTTTTCCATCAGAAGCATCTGCTCCAGCCATTTGTCAATCATGTCTTTTGCCTTGACACCTGTCTCAGTGCTATAGGTTCCTGCCTCAATCTCTTTGGTCAAATCCTTGATACTGTTTGTTGTGGCTGTAAGCTCGCGCTGTGCTTTCTGCATCTCTTCCTGTGCCTCGTTATTGAGGTCGCCACCTTCACCGCCCATCAGACGGAGGTTGGAGATACGAGACTGCAGACGGGAGATGTCTTTGATCTTATCAGTGAACTGCTGGTTGGCACGAATGACACGGGCACGGTCACCCAGCTGGCGCTCCAAATAGTCCATCAATGCCTTGGAAGTGGTGTAGTCCATCAGCTGCTGGTTTCGGAAGTTCTGTTGCTGAGCCTCCAAAATGGATAACTGCTTGGTCTGCTCTCCATAGTTGATGATGCGTTTGGAGATGTTATAACGAATCAGGTCATCTTCCGCACCAGTCAAAATACGATAAAGGCGTGCAACCTCGCGTTCAAAGAACTTGATGACATTGTTGGTCTCACCAAAACGTATCTGCTGGTAGTGACGGGCAAACACCTCATTGAGGATGTCAAGGGTATTGTAGGCAATACCTGCGTCATTAGCGGAATAGCCAATGTCGATAATATCACTTTTCTGTAGCTGCAGTACTTTCAGTTTCGCCGTGATGTTATTGATACCAAAATAGGGATGATAGTTCAACAGCCCAAAAAGATAGTTGTCCTGTGACGGCTTCTCGTATGCTTTCAGGTTAGCGTATGTAGCTGACTCGCTATTGTGATTAATCAGTGCCTTGACATCTGCGGGGACTGAAGCATTTAACTGTCGGAAATGCTCGGCAGAGATATAGTTGTTGTCTTTGTTGGGATTGCCGTACATCATACAGCGGGCAAACAGACGCAGAGAGACTTCACGGATGGTGTTCTCGGTCGTGATAATCAGCATCAGGTTGGTGATGTTCGTCTGCGGGTTACCACCGGCGACACCTGTGCCTCCCTCAATGTTATAACCGGTAATCATACCCGTATAGATGGTGGTATTAGTATCATAGACACGTTCCATGTTACGGGTCATGAACCATGCCACAATGAGGGCTATTAAAGGTAATATGACCAGATACCAACGAATCTTATATAAAAACCTAACAATATATCTGAATAAGTCCATAGTACTAAATATTAACGTGATCTACTACTTTTCTCATATGCTCTGGCTGCCTTAGCAGATATTGCCGCTTCTTTGGCGGTAATCCTGTCTGATTTTGCCTTGGCTTCCCTTTCCGCTTTCTCTAATTGCTGATAGCGTTTCTCGTCTGCTTTTGCTTCTTTGGCAATACGTTTCTCCATAGCCTTGTTCTCACGGCGAATCTGCTTCTCTGACTTATGGATGGTACCATCCAGTGTCACCTCAGTAGTTGCGTTAGTGATAATAGGAGTGCGGGAAATGATTTCCAATGTAAGAATATCTTGAATGATATTTGTCTGTAGTGTCTGGTATGATTGTACCACGCTTAACTCATGCATTTTGGTCCAGGCATAGTCTTCAATATTCATGTTTCCTTGGTGGAAATCCTCTTGGTTCAAGGCACCTGCTCCCTGATAGGCGGCAGCACCCTCACTGGCGGTCTTCAAGGTTACCAAATTGTTGGTGATTTTGGCGTATAGTGAACTGATCTGGAGTTTCAGATCGTCAAACTTGATGTCTTTTTCCAACCGTGCCTTATCTGCCTCCAAGCGTTTACGCTTCACAGAAGGTCCCCAGTCTAAGATGTCCTCTAATGGAATGTTCAGGTTGACACCGACATTCCAATAGGACTGTTCTGTTCCGTTTTTGGACTCGAAGATAGGTACAAAATTCATGGTACCTGTCTGGTTGTTGGTCATCTGGCCATAAACGTCGGTTTTACCATAACTGTAGCTGGCATGGGCGCGTACATAAGAGAAAATATGACGCTTTTGCTGGGCAACCTCTGCTTTGGCAAGTTGCTCCGCCTTGTCCAAAGACAAAATCTGCGGGTTCTGCTTGGCATTCTCAAAAAGCACAGACAACGGTGGCAGATGGAACGTTGAGAAATTCAACATGCTTTCCTCACTTGAGTCGAAGAACCCCGCGCTGATGCCGCTTTCGTCCAATGACTGTGCATAAGTCATGGTACTTATGCACCATATCGGAATTAGAAATAGTATTCGTTTAATTTTGTTCATTTTTAAATATTAAAAGACTACTAAATTATACGTTCTCTTTCTGTACAAACGTGAAGAGGGTACGGAAGATAATCTTCATGTCTAACATGAAATTGTAAGTCTGTCCGTAAGTGATGTCCAGTTGCTTACGCTCCTCAGCGGACATGTTTCCACCTTTCCCACGCTCCTCGACTTGCCATAGTCCCGTGAGCCCGGCAGGAGCCATGAAACGGTCAATGCTACTGTCTGCGGTCAACTTCTCTGCCTCATAGAGTGGGAGAGGACGGTTGCCGACAATCGACATGTCACCTTTGAGAATGTTGAACAATTGAGGTAACTCGTCGATACTGTATTTGCGGATGAACTTACCCACCTTGGTGATACGCGGGTCGTTCTCGATCTTAACAAAGGCATTGTTTATGTCTTCTTCCTTCTGCTTGTTGAAATCACTTTCTGCCACTACGAAGTCATCTCCAATCAGCATGATTTCCTCATCGCTGATCATCATCTCAGACTCCATACCCATGTTCAGCATGTCTTGCTCAGCCTCGTCACCGAGAGGAGCGGTAATCGTCTTATGCTCATCCTCGTCTTCTTTCTCTACATACTGGTTGCTGGTCTTGCTTAAATCCTTCAGCCTGTCTTCCGCGTCAATATACATACTGCGGAATTTCAGGAAATCAAAGATGGTATAATTGGTTCCTACACGCTTGGACTTAAATAATACAGGACCTTTGCTCTCTAATTTAATGGCAATCGCCGTTAAAATGAATATCGGAGATAGAATAATGATGGCAAGTCCGGAGAAGAAAATGTCGAAAAGACGTTTCCATACAGGAATCTTGAATTTCAGAATCTTGTATCTCGGCGCCTCGTCATCGAACAGGATGTTCTCACGGTCAGAGATGAATTGGATCTTCTTGTTCAATGCCGTCACAGAAGCATCTTTATTGATGGTGTCATTGACACCACATTTCATGTAGATGTCACGCTCTTCCTTGCTCATATCATCCGTCAGGAGAATGATATAGACATTACGGCATTTCTTGCGCAGATAGGTGATAGCTGTGATGTCTTCGCTACGGACATTACGATCGAAAAATACAATAAAGTGCTCATTGGATACATGCGGAGTACATACCTGCGCTGCATCTTTGTAGGCATTTGTCATGCGGACTAATTGTCCTGGGATGTATTTGAGCCTTTCTTGTGTTTTCGGATTGTTACCTAAGTAAACAACACCTATCATAATAATATATTATTAGTTGGGAAGAATTTTTTTGACACGGATTTTCAGCTCCATGGGGTTGAACGGCTTGACAATATAGTCGACTGCGCCAATCTCCAATAAGCGAATACGCTCACTGGTGGAGTCCTCGCTGGAGAGCATGATCACTGGGATATGGCGGAACAGCTCATTCTGCTTAATCCACTCCAGAAAGTCATCTCCGCGCATTCCTGGCATACGGATGTCAGAAATAATCAGGTCAGGTGTGTTCCCAGCCTGAAGCCATTTCACTCCTTGTAATCCATCCGGGAGCCACTGTACGTCATAGTCGCTCATTAGGTAGATAGATAGGACCTTTGCGATGGTCTCTTTGTCATCAAGTATTAGTATTTTCTTCTTCATATATGAATAAAACTTAGTTTCCAGTTTCGTAATTCTAATGTGCAAAGGTAAAAAAATATTTTTAATTGTAGTCAAATAATGATAAAAAAATATCAAAAAAGAGGAAAAAAGTTGGTTTTTAAAAATAATTTAGGGAAATTTGGGGTCTAAAACGTATTCTTCATAAAGAACCGATTATTTTTTAATGAATTATGGCAAATAGATATCTATTAGGTTTTGATGTCGGCAGTTCCTCTGTCAAGGCATCCCTCGTGAACGCAGACACTGGCAAATGTGCTGCAAGTGCATTCTTCCCTGAGAAAGAAGCTCCTATTATGGCTGTGAAGGCTGGTTGGGCTGAGCAGGATCCTCAAATGTGGTGGGATAATGCGAAACTGAGTTTGAAAAAGATTATGGCAGAGACGGGTGCCACTGGTGAGGAAATCAAGGCTATCGGTATTTCCTATCAGATGCATGGTCTGGTCTGTGTCGACAAAGACTTGAAGGCTTTACGCCCCGCCATTATCTGGTGTGACTCCCGTGCTGTTCCTTATGGTGAGAAGGCTTTCAAGGATCTTGGTGCTGACCAGTGCCTGACTCACTTGTTGAATTCTCCTGGTAATTTTACTGCTGCAAAGCTTGCGTGGGTCAAGGAGAATGAGCCAGAGACTTATGAGAAGATTTATAAAATCATGTTGCCTGGTGACTATATCGCCATGCGTCTCTCTGGTGTGGCAAACACTACGGTCAGTGGATTGTCAGAGGGAATGTTCTGGGATTTCAAGAACAATCAGGTGGCTGATTTCCTCATGAAGTATTATGGCTTTGACGCTTCAATGATTGCCGATATCGTTCCAACTTTTGGCATACAGGGAGAAGTGAGTGCTGAGGCTGCAGCAGAATTGGGACTGAAAGCAGGTACTCCAATTTCGTATCGCGGTGGTGACCAGCCTAACAATGCCTTATCGCTGAATGTGCTGAATCCCGGTGAGATCGCCGCTACGGCTGGTACATCAGGTGTGGTATACGGTGTGCTGGGTGAAGTGAACTATGACAAGCAGAGTCGTGTTAACACGTTTGCTCATGTGAACCATTGTGTTGACCAGACGCGATTGGGTGTCCTGCTCTGTATTAACGGTACAGGTATATTGAACGCTTGGGTTCACCGTAATATCACCCCAGACATAAGTTATGCGGATATGAATGACCTTGCCGCTACAGCTCCCATTGGCAGTGAGGGCGTGACCATTGTACCTTTCGGCAACGGTGCTGAGCGTGTCCTGGAGAATAAGGAAATCGGTTGTTCGATTAATGGGCTGAATTTCAATAAGCATAGCAAAGCGCATATTGTCCGTGCAGCACAGGAGGGTATTGTGTTCTCGTTCTGTTATGGAATGGAAATCATGCAGCAGATGGGCATGGATATTCAGAAGATCCATGCGGGAAAAGCAAATATGTTCCTGAGTCCTCTGTTCCGTAATACTTTGGCAGGTGTCAGTGGTGCTACTATTGAGTTGTACGACACGGATGGCTCTGTGGGTGCCGCCAAGGGTGCTGGTATGGGTGCTGGTATCTATAAGGATAATAAAGAGGCATTCGCTACTCTTGATAAGCTTCAGGTGATTGAGCCTGATGAGGTCAATCGTGCAGCTTATCTCTCAGCTTATGCTGCATGGAAAGAGACGCTTCAAAAGAAACTATCGTGATATCGAGATAATGAAATAACGAATGATTTGATTAAATTAAGAGAAATTATGGCAAAAGAGTATTTCCCTTTTACTGGTAAAATTCCTTTTGAAGGAAAGGATAGTAAAAATGTTATGGCTTTCCACTATTATGATCCTGAGAAAGTGGTCATGGGAAAGAAGATGAAGGACTGGTTGAAATTCGCTATGGCTTGGTGGCATACACTGGGTGGAGCAAGTGCAGACCAGTTTGGTGGACAGACCCGTTCTTATGAATGGGACAAGGCGGCTGATGCTGTTCAGCGTGCCAAGGACAAGATGGATGCCGGCTTTGAGATTATGGACAAACTGGGTATTGAATATTTCTGCTTCCATGACGTGGACCTTGTAGAAGAGGGAGCTGACGTGGAGGAGTATGAGGCTCGTATGAAGGTTATCACTGATTATGCCCTGGAGAAGATGAAGCAATATCCTAACATCAAGTTGCTGTGGGGTACCGCTAACGTGTTTGGTAATAAGCGTTATGCCAACGGTGCTTCAACCAATCCAGATTTTGATGTGGTGGCACGTGCTATCGTCCAGATTAAGAACGCTATTGACGCAACCATTAAGTTGGGTGGTCAGAATTACGTGTTCTGGGGTGGTCGTGAGGGCTATATGAGCCTGCTGAATACAGACCAGAAACGTGAAAAGGAGCACATGGCTACTATGTTGACAATGGCTCGTGACTATGCCCGTAGTAAGGGCTTTAAGGGAACTTTCCTGATTGAGCCCAAACCCATGGAGCCTTCCAAACACCAATATGATGTAGATACAGAGACGGTTATCGGTTTCCTCCGCGCACATAATCTTGATAAGGACTTCAAGGTAAATATCGAGGTGAACCATGCGACGCTCGCTGGTCATACCTTCGAGCACGAACTGGCTTGTGCTGTTGACGCTGGTATGTTGGGTAGTATTGATGCTAACCGTGGTGACGCTCAGAATGGATGGGATACTGATCAGTTCCCAATCGATAACTATGAGTTGACACAGGCTATGATGGAGATTATCCGCAATGGTGGTCTGGGTAATGGTGGTACTAACTTCGATGCGAAGATTCGCCGTAACTCTACTGACTTGGAAGACCTCTTTATTGCTCATATCAGTGGAATGGATGCTATGGCCCGTGCTTTGGAGAATGCCGCTGCAATTCTTGAGCAGAGTGAAATACCCGCTATGAAGAAGGCTCGCTATGCAAGTTTCGATAATGGCGTCGGAAAAGATTTCGAGGATGGTAAACTGACACTGGAGCAGGCTTACGAGTATGGTAAGAAAGTCGGTGAGCCAAAGCAGACCTCTGGTAAACAAGAAAAGTACGAGACAATCGTTGCTTTGTATGCAAAATAAGAGATTCTAATTGGAATAAATATTAACCTTGCGCTTGCCCTGTAATACTGCTAATGCATTCAGGGCAAGCGCTTGCATTTCATTCTCTCCTGGGAAAATATAGACAGGAGCAAGGAAACCGATTCGTTTCCGAAGCTCACTGACAATATAGTCGGAGTGTGCCATGCCTCCAGTCAGCAGTATGGCATCGATCTGACCGCAAAGCACGGCTCCTTCTGATGCGATCTGTTTTGCCGTATGATATATCATGGCATCCACAATCAGTTTGGCATGTTCATCCCCCTGATGGATGCGTTCCAGTATCTCCCGCATATTGTTAGTTCCAAGATGGGCGGTCAGTCCTGCTTGTCCGGCAATCCGTTTCAGGAGTTGTTTCTCGGAATATTTGCCACTGAAGCAGAGTCGGATAAGGTCTACAGCGGGTAATGAGCCAGCCCGCTCAGGAGAGAAAGGTCCTTCTCCGTCTAAGGCATTATTGGCATCAATGGCACGTCCGTGCTCATGGGCAGCCACACTGATACCACCTCCTAAATGACAGATAATCAGGTTAAGGTCCTCATATTCCTTACCGATACCTCGTGCATATCGTCTGGCAATAGCACGCTGGTTGAGAGCATGCCAGATGCAGATGCGCGGCATGAGGGGACTGCCACTGATACGTGCCAAAGGTGATAACTCATCCACGACACCTGGATCAGCGATGAATGCCCTGCATCCATCTATTGTCACTGCTATCTCATGGGCAATTAAGCAGCCTAGGTTGCAGGCATGGTTATGCATGACACAACCATGTAAGGTGTCGTTCACCATCTGCTCGTCTATCTCATACACACCACCTGCAATGGGTTTCACCAATCCCCCTCGTCCTATGACAGCGTCAAACTCCAAAGGGATATTTGCCTGTTGGAGCTCGTCCAATATCAACTGCCGACGGAAATCCTGTTGCTCTGTGATGGCTCCAAAGGGAGCTAATTCCTCAGCCGTATGGGCAATATTACGGAGTAGAACAGGCTTCTCGTCTTCATAGACCGCCATCTTAGTTGATGTGGAACCAGGATTGATGACAAGTATTTTCATAAGCATGCAAGGGCAAAAAGAATACTATTGTATTTTGCTTCGGTTGAATCACCACGGGAAGGGACCACCACCGGACAGACAGTGCCACAGAGAATACCGGCAGTACTGGCTCCGGCAAAAAGGGTCATGGATTTGTAAAAGGCATTGCCAGCTTCGATGTCAGGCATCACGAGAATGTCCGCCTCTCCATTCAGTGGCGATGATATGCCTTTCGCCTTCAGTGCTTCTGCAGAACATGCGGATTTTACATCTAATGGACCGTCAACTATACATTTTCCGAACTGTCCTTCAGCAGCCATTTGTTTAATGTCCTGATAACCTTCCACAAAAGGAAACTGTCTTCCGCCATGCTCAGCACAGTGTATCAAGGCAACACGGGGCTCCTTAATCCCTAATTTATGGCATATATCCGTTGCATACCGCACTTGTTCCGTGCGTTGCTTTTGGGTGGGATAGGGGATAACGGCAACATCGGTGAAGAAAAGGAGTTTGTGATAGTTTGGTATCTCCGCCACAGAGAGATGTGTCAATACCTGTCCTTCAGGTAGTAATCCTGACACCTTGTTCAGAATTGCCCGTAAAAGGATATCAGTACCGATGAGTCCTTTCATCAACACATCGGCATCCCCTCTCCGGATAAGTGCTACAGCTTTTTCCGCCGCCCTTTCAAGAAGGGTGTCATTGATGCGTATAACCTCAGCTAATCGGGTGTCCTCGACTAGTCTCAGCGCCTCCTTCGTTGCTTCGTCTGTCGCATTGACGGCAACGATACGCAGTCGTCTATGTGCCTTGACAACAAGCAACTGGATATCTTGGAAAGACCTGATAGTATTCATAATGACTGTTTATACCACTCAAATAGTTTTCTCACGCCATCCTCTATTTCCACTTTATGCATCCATCCTAAAGAATGGAGCTTCGTGACATCAATGAGTTTACGCATGGTACCATCAGGTTTGGTGGTGTCAAACTCAACGGTCCCTTCAAAGCCAACAGTTTTCACCACCAATTCGGAGAGTTCCCGGATAGTCAGTTCTTTGCCTGTGCCCACATTGATGTGACAGTTGCGGATCTCACCCAGTGAGGGAATAGCACCGCCACGACCTGCGGAATGGTTGCGGTCTACGGCACCATCTGTACTTGCACCATAATGGACACTTGAGTATTTCTCGATGCCAATGACATCCTTGAAATCGACATTCAGCAGGATGTGAACGGAGGCATCCGCCATGTCCTCACTCCACAAGAATTCACGGAGTGGCGTTCCTGTTCCCCATAGCACTACCTTATTATCACTGATACCGTACTTTGCCAATATCTCCAATGCCTTTTGACGTTCAGCACCATTAACCGTTAACCCAGAGCCATTAACCCCTTCGACGGGTCTCATATCAAGATCCCGCTGAATTGCCTCCCACTCCCCATCATGGATGAGCTTGGCAAGATAGACCTTGCGCATCATGGCGGGCATTACATGGCTGTTCTCCAAGTGGAAATTGTCATTGGGACCATAAAGGTTGGTAGGCATCACCGCGATATAGTTGGTACCGTATTGCAGGTTATAGCTCTCACACATCTTTAAACCGGCAATCTTCGCAATGGCATATTCCTCATTGGTATATTCCAACGGGGAAGTCAAAAGCGCATCTTCCCGCATAGGCTGTGGGGCATTCTTCGGATAGATACAGGTAGAGCCAAGGAAGAGCAGTTTCTTCACACCGTGGGCATACGACTCAGAGATGACGTTGCACTGCATCTTCATGTTCTGCATGATGAAGTCAGCCCGATAGAGGGAGTTCGCCATAATACCTCCTACGAAGGCAGCGGCAAGAACAACAGCGTCAGGTTGCTCCTCATCAAAGAACTTGCGAACTGCTAACTGGTCTGTCAGGTCCAGTTCTTTGTGACTGCGACCCACTAAATTGGTGTATCCTCTTTGTAACAGGTTGTTCCAAATAGCGGAACCGACCAGTCCATGGTGACCTGCCACATATATCTTACTGTTCTTTTCTAACATGGTGTTTTATTAGAAAACGGGTTTATTTATCTTGACCACTGAATTGCTTGATACGCTGTTCCTCAGAGATTTTACAGATGAGTAGGGAGTCATTGTTCTCTGCCACGATATAGCCGTCAAGACCTTGTATCACCACCTTTTTCTCTTGTGTGGCATGTACCATGCAGTTATGGGACTCTATCATTGTGATATCCTCTCCGATACAGGCATTCCCATACAGGTCTTGCTTGGTGTTCTGCTGTAGAGATCCCCATGTACCCAAGTCACTCCATCCGAAATCAGCAGGACATACGAATATCTCCTCGGCTTTCTCCATGATGGCGTAGTCGACTGAAATGTTCTCACATTCAGGAAATAAACGGTCAATCTCTTCTTGTTCCTTGTCTGTACCATAGATTGGTAACAAAGACTCAAAGAGCTTTGCCATTGCCGGCTGGTAGATACGGAAGGCATTGACAATGGTCGACACATTCCAGATGAAGATACCGGCATTCCAGAAATAGTTGTTCTTGCTGATGTATTGTTTAGCCGTCTCCAGATCGGGCTTCTCACGGAAAGAATCAACACGGAAGATACCTTTGTTACGCAGGGAATTACTCGATAGTGATGCCTGAATATAGCCATAGCCCGTCTCAGGACGTGACGGTTTTATACCTAATGTGACGATAGCATCACTATCATAGGTGAAGTCCATACACTCGGTGATAACATGGCGGAACTCATTGGTATCTATCACTACATGGTCGCTGGGGGAAATGACAATGTTCGCCTTCGGGTCGGTTGACTTAATGCGCCAACTGACATACGCAATGCAGGGAGCGGTATTACGACGGCAAGGCTCACATAGGATATGGTTGCGGGGTATCTCTGGCAATTGTTCTTTGACAGCATCCATGTATTTCTGATTGGTTACTACCCAAACGTTCTCAGGGGGTATAATGGTGCCAAAACGCTCAACGGTCATTTGAAGCAGTGTCTTACCAATACCCAACACGTCAATAAACTGTTTGGGATGTTCAGAGGTGCTCATGGGCCAGAAACGACTTCCTACACCTCCTGCCATGATCACCAGATGGTTGTTCTTTCTTGCCATAATGATTTCTTATTAAAAATATTCGGCAAATATACAAAAATTATTCGATATGGACGAATGTTATTCCTTTTTTCTTTTCAAATAGGAGTGAATGACAAAATAGATGATGGCGGCTATCACCAGTGCCAAGATAATGATTTTGATGTACTCCGCATATTCACTGATCTTGTCGTTGAGCTGATCCTCAGGTACAATGGCATGTAGATACCAGCCTAAGGCTGCTAAGATACTATGCCATACCCCAGCGCCAATTGTTGTGTAAAGCAGGAATTTCCAGTAGTTCATCTTCGCAAGACCTGCGGGGATGGAGATGAGGTGACGGATACCGGGAATCAGTCTTCCCGTCAGTGTTGCCACAATACCATGGTCATCGAAATATTTTTCGCTCTTCTCCACCTTCTCTTGGTTCAGCAGGCACATCTTGCCCCATTTACTGTTGGCGAAACGGTAGATGACGGGTCTGCCGACATAATAGGCAACCACATAGTTGATGGAGGCTCCCAGGTCTGCTCCGATAGTAGCGAAGAGAATCACCAGGAACACATCCAGGTTCCCACCTGCGGCATGATAGGCGGCGGGAGTGACTACAAACTCTGAGGGTACAGGAACAACCGTACTCTCAAGAAGCATCAGGAATAAAATAGTTCCGTAATTTAGATTGGACAGAAGAGAGGATATGAAATTCATTTCTTCAGTTTTTGATACATATAATGATAATATTCTTTTGCAGCCATATCCTCAGGGAACAGATGTCCAAGGACCATCCGTGCCTCACTGGGATTGCGCTCAACGGCAAGGCGGAGATACATCAGGAATTCCTCCTTATATCCCAAGTCGTTGCAGCAGAGTGCCATATACGAGTAGCCTTGGTTAAACTGGTCGTTAACCACCATCGAGAAGAATTTCTGGAACATCTCGTAAGCTGCTTTCACGTATTTATTGTCATACAGGGATACGATGATGCGTAGGATGACATTCGGGTCATTGTTGGAGCGTATTATCGCATTCTTGAATACTTGCTCAGCCCTTTCGTTCTGTTCATTCTCCAGCAAGATATGTCCTTTCAGGACCAGCATGTCAATATGGTCACACTCCAGTGTCCTGGTCTCGTCGATATAATGCAGTGCATCGTCCAGACGTTTCAGGCTACTATAGCAGAAGGCAAGCTCCTGATAAATCAATGGCAGTACCTGTGAGTCGCGCGGACTTATCTCCAATGCCTGTTGGAGAACGGTGATTGCCTCCTCATGTCTGTTGAGATTGGACAGACAGCCACCTTTGTTGAAGAGACTGAACTCATCAGGATCATTTATCTCCGCATAGCGGTCATAATAGTGGATAGCCTCTTCGTAATTCCCCAGTCTTATCAAAGCGTTAGCCTTATTGATAATGGATACAGGGTCTTGGGGGTCAATGGCTATGGCATACTCACTGCTGGTGACGGCTCCACTGAAGTCCTCGTTCATATACTGGGCGTTAGACAGCGCGTTCCAGTAGTTTTTGGAGTACGGGTCTTTGTCTAACAGTTCATTGAAGAGACGCTCACTGTCCTTGTATTTTCCTAATCCGAACAGTGTGTGTGCCATCAATTCCTTGAAGTCTTTACTGTCGTCTCCTTTGGAGCGCATCATCCACTCGTAAGCTTTTCCGCTCAGTCCGTAGTCAAAGTATATGTTGGCGACATCCATAATGAAATCCTGATATTCGTCAGGAGGGAGCGTCTTCAGATACTGCCGCAGATAGTTGTCGGCTTCCTCTACCATATCTTGCGCTATCAGCAGTTCTGCCTGCATATAATGATATTCGAGGTCTTCCTTATTCTCTATCCGCTCTATATATTCCCGTGCGGAGTAGATATCTCCAGTGGTCAGTGCCTCACGTGCCTTGAAGACATTGGGGAGAGTGGCATTGGGATATAATGACAAGGCGTATTCAATCGCTTCACTTGCCTGGGAGTCATTTCCCGTGAAGTGATAGTAATCGGCGATATCTGCCAAGTCGTCGGCATCCATATACAAGGGATATCCGGACTTGGCAGACTCCTCGTAGTTGTCCAGGATATTCCTGAACTCCTCGCTGTCAAAATATTCGTCGCCTGTTTTCTTCATTATTTATTCATCTTCGCCCATGTGTCTTTCAGTCCGACCGTCTTGTTGAAAATGAGGTGGTCTTCCTTGGAAGACTCGTCGAGGGTGAAATATCCTATACGCTGGAATTGCAGGAAGTCACCTGGTTTCTTCTCAGTGAGGTATTGCTCTACATAGCAGTTCTTCAAGACAGTCAGTGAATCGGGATTGAGTAACTCACGGAAGTCACGCTCATCGGCACCGGGATTCTCCACGGAGAACAGACGGTCGTAGAGGCGTACCTCAGCGGGTACCGCATTCTGACAACTGAGCCAGTGTAGTGTCTTACCCTTGATCTTACGGTCTGCACCTGGTTGTCCGCTGCGGGTCTCAGGGTCGTAGGTGGCATATATCGTCGTGACATTGCCCTCGGCATCTTTGTCACAGGGATGCTCCTCGTCACATTTGATGATATAGGCATTCTTCAGACGCACCTCCTTGCCTGGTGCCAAGCGCATGAACTTCTTCTCGGCAACCTCCATGAAGTCGTCCCGCTCAATCCACAACTCACGGCTAAAGGTGATGGTGTGTTTTCCGTCAGCCTCGTTCTCGGGGTTGTTGATAGCTTCCATCTGCTCTGTCTTTCCCTCTGGATAGTTGGTGATGATGAGCTTGACAGGATTCAATACCGCAGACACACGGCATGCCTTCTTGTTCAGGTCATCACGGACAGCAGCCTCCAACAATGCGTAGTCATTCAATGCGTCGAATTTGGTGTAACCGATGGATTTGATGAAGTTGCGAATGCTTTGTGCGGAATATCCACGACGGCGCATTCCGCATACGGTTGGCATACGGGGATCGCTCCAGCCGTCTACCAGTCCCTCGTCAACCAATGCCTTCAGCTTACGCTTGGACATTACGGTATATGTGAGGTTCAGACGGTTAAACTCAATCTGACGAGGACGGTATGCGGTTTGCCCCTCTTTCTCCTGCAGGAAGTCCACGAACTTGTCATAGAGTGGGCGGTGAGGCACGAACTCCAGTGTGCAGATAGAGTGGGTGACACCCTCGAAGTAGTCACTCTGCCCATGAGCGAAGTCATACATCGGGTAGCAGTGCCATTTCGTTCCTGTACGGTGATGGGGAATCTGGATGATACGATAGATAATCGGATCACGGAAGTGCATATTGGGGTTTGCCATGTCGAGCTTGGCACGTAGCACCATCGAGCCCTCCACAGCCTCTGGCGTGTTCATCTGGCGGAACAGGCGCAGGTTCTCCTCAATGGGACGGTCACGGAAAGGACTGGGTCTGCCAGCCTGTGTCGGTGTACCCTTCTGTTCGGCAATCTGCTCAGAGGTCTGCTCGTCAACATAAGCGAGTCCTTTCTCGATGAGCCAGATGGCGAAATCCCACAACTTATCGAAATAGTCGGAGGCATAATAGACATTCTCCCAATGGAAACCGAGCCATTTGATGTCATTCATGATATTCTCCACATACTCGGTATTCTCCTTGGTGGGGTTAGTATCGTCAAAGCGGAGATTACAGGTGCCTCCGAATTTCTCGGCTACACCGAAGTCCATACAGATGGCTTTTGCGTGTCCAATGTGTATATATCCGTTGGGCTCTGGTGGAAAACGGGTCTGTATCCTTCCTCCGTTCTTACCTGCGGCGAGGTCGCCCTCCACCATCTGCTCTACGAAGCTGAGACTCTTCTTCTCCTCGTTCTCAGTCAAATTCTTCTCTTCTGTCATGATATATTAAACGTTTAATTTGTTTGCAAAGGTACGAAAAAGTTTAGAGTTTATAGTTGAGAGTCTGTAGTTTTTTTCTTATAACATGTAAAATATGTTATTTAACATAAGAAAATATTTGCCAGAATGTTAAAAAGGCAGTACCTTTGCCCTCGTTATCCTGAATACAATCTTTTTACCTTAAAAGGACTAATACCGATTTAATTGCCCCTCGCTGTGAAGCAAGGAGCATTTTTTTTATTTGATACCTTTCTCGTTAAGTGCTTTCGTGTACTTTGCCGCATTCTTCAAATGCTCTGCATAGGTCTTGGCAAAGTTGTGGGTCCCTGAGAAATCCTCCTTGGCACACATATACAGATACTCATGGTCAACAGCGTTCAGCACTGCGTCAATTCCCTTGATAGAGGCTATCTTGATCGGACCGGGAGGCAGTCCCTCATTCGCGTAGGTGTTATAAGGACTGTTGATCCTGAGCATGTTGTTGTATATCCGTTTCAGCGCAAAGTCTTTCAAGGCGAACTTGATGGTGGGGTCAGCCTGCAGAGGCATGTTTTGTCTCAACCGGTTGATATACATACCGGCAATCATCGGCTTCTCCGCCGTATTGGCAGTCTCCTCGTCAATGATGGAGGCAAGGGTCGCCACCTCATTGGAAGTCATGTTCCGCTGATTTGCCTTTGCCATCCGCTCACTGTTCCAGAAACGGTCATGCTCTTTCTGCATACGCTCCAATAGTCCGTCAAGACTCACATTCCAATAGATGTCATAGGTGTTGGGAACGAACATGGCAGGGATGGTGCATGTGTCATAACCGTATTTCGAGCATATTTCCTGAGAATAGAGCGCTGAGGCTATTGTTGCTGAGTCAATCATCAGTTTCTTGCTGAGATAGGAAGCTAACCTGTCCATTGTGCGGGATTCGGGAATGGTGAGCTTCATACTCTCTTGCATTCCGTTCTTCAGATGGCGGTAGATAGTGATTGCCCCTTCTCCGGGTTTGATGGCATATCGTCCCGTCTTGATTTGTTCACTGTAATTACCATGCCGTAGCATCGTCTGCAAACCAGCTATACCGGCTGGTGAGGCGTAAGGCTTGATCTTGGCTATCACACTGTCCTGTGTGTCATCCTCATCTATATATAAATAATGTGTCTCATTCAGTGTCGATACAGAACTGAAAAAGAAGTAGCACGTCAGTCCTAACACCAGTAGTAAACCAATGGCGGCGGGGACTAAATATTTCTTTGAACTTGGAATTTTCATGTCTTTTATAACTTTTTCGCTGCAAAGTTACAAAAAACTCTAAACTCTAAACTCTAAACTCTAAACTTTTTCGTAACTTTGCCAAAAAGTTTATCAATCATGAAGTTAAAATTCAGTATACGGTACCGTACGGCATGGGGGGAGAGCTTGCATATCAGCATCGCCTACCATAGCCAGGACGGGACTGTCAAACAATATAACCTGCTGATGCAGACGGAAGACGGGGAGTTGTGGACAGTGGAGACCGCTGCCCTGGAGTCACGTCAGCATCCTTTGTCGCATATTGTCTATATCTATCAGGTAGAGGATGCAGACGGTAATGTGCTGCGCCGTGAGTGGGACCTGGTACCGCGTGTCTATCACTTTGATACCTCCAAAGACTATGTCTTCCCAGACCAGTGGCGTGACCTGCCACTGCCTTATCATCTTTACACGAATGCTTATCTGACGATGGTGCATGGACATTTGAATGAGCATGTGGAGGCACTGCGACTGCCCTTGTTCCGCCGTACCATCACCTTCCGTGTCTCCGCTCCACAGTTGCAGCCCGGTCAGGCTGTCGCCATCTGCGGCAGTCATCCTGCCATCGGCAGTTGGAACACCTCCCGTTATCTGCGGATGGAATATGCCGGACAGCATGAGTGGATGCTGACCGTTAACGCCCTGGGCATGCTGTTCCCGATAGAATATAAGTATGTGGTGGTGGATGACGAGACTCATGCCTTCGTTGCTTGGGAGGAGGGTGACAACCGCACCACTGGTGATGTCGAACTGGAGGACGGGCAGGTACTGGTACTTTATGGTGAGCATCTGCGCTTGAAGGAACAGACATGGCGTGCCGCCGGTGTTGCCATCCCTGTGTTCTCCCTGCGTAGTGAGCACAGTTATGGGGTGGGCGACTTCGGAGATCTCAAGCTGTTGGTCGACTGGGCAGTGCTAACGGGTATGAAGGTCATCCAACTGCTGCCCGTCAACGACACTACCGTCAGCGGTCATTGGCAGGATTCCTATCCTTATAATATCATCAGCGTCTTTGCCCTTCATCCGCATTACATTGATCTGGAGGCGGCAGGCACCCTGAAGTCGAAGCAGGTCATGACACAGTTCCGTCGTCGCCAACAGGAACTGAATGCCCTGCCGTACAGTGACTATGAGGCGGTGGACCGTGTCAAACAGGAGTATCTGCTGCAGCTCTTTGAGGAACAGCGGAAGTCTGTCACAGCTTCCAAAGAGTATAAGGATTTCGTTCATGATAACGAGGCGTGGCTGAAACCCTATGCAGCGTACAGGACAGAGGATGAGGCTTTTACTTACTATCTGCAGTACCTCCTTCATACACAGCTCAAGACTGCTGCCGATTATGCGCGCTCGAAGGGTGTCATCCTGAAGGGCGACCTGCCTATAGGGGTCAATCGTGAGAGTGTGGAGACGAAGGAGCATCCAGAACTCTTCCATACCGACAGCCAGACAGGTGCTCCCCCTGATGCGTTTACCATACAAGGGCAGAACTGGGGCTTTCCCACGTATAATTGGGAAAGTGAGGAACTGACCGGCTGGTTCAGAAAACGTCTGAAGCATCTGAGTCAGTACTTCGATGCTCTGCGCATCGACCACATACTGGGTTTCTTCCGTATCTGGGAGATTCCAGAGGATGCCGTCTATGGTCTTCTGGGGCATTTCTCACCAGCATTGCCTCTGACTGTGGGCGAGATAGAGTATTTCGGTCTTCCTTTCCGCAAGGAACTCTATACCAAACCGTTTGTCAATGACCGGCTCATCGAGCGTCTCTTCGGTATCCATGCGCAGTATGTGCGTGACAACTTCCTCGTGCGGAAGGCTTATAATCTCTATGATCTGAAAGAGGAGTATGACACTCAGAAGAAAGTGGCAGCATACTTCAACGACCGTCATGATGAGAGCAGCTTATGGATACGTGACGGACTGATGCGCCTGATCTGTGATGTCCTGTTTGTGGAGGACCCGCGTCAGGCGGAGATGTACCATCCTCGCATAGGGGTACTCAGCGAACCCATCTATGAGGCATTGAGTAATGAGGATAAGGATGCCTTCCTGCGACTGTATAATAACTATTTCTACCAGCGGCACTCGATGTTCTGGGGACAACAGGCGCTCAAACGGTTACCTGCTATCTTCAAGGACTCCCGACTGCTGATATGTGGGGAGGATCTCGGGATGCTGCCTGACTGTGTGGAGCCTGTGCTCGACCAACTGCGTATCCTTACCTTGGAGATACAGCAGATGCCTAAGCAGCAAGGTTTTGAGTTTGCCCATCTGGAGGCGAATCCCTATCGCTCCGTCGCCACTATCTCCACTCACGACATGTCACCTCTGCGGCTCTGGTGGCAGGAGAACCCTGAGCGTCGCCAGCGTTATTATGTCACCATGTTGCAGAAAGAAGGTCGGGCACCCGAGCAGTTACCTGCCCATCTGGCGGAGGAGATCATCGCCCGCCACCTTTATTGTCCCTCCATGCTCTGCATCCTGCAGTTGCAAGACTGGCTTGCCATGGACAGTGAACTGCGCTCCAAGAATCCACAGGACGAGCGCATCAATGTGCCCAGCGACCCCTATAACCGCTGGAAATACCGCATGCACCTCACCATCGAACAGCTCATCGCTGCCGACCACTATAATAATAAGGTACGCACGATGATCACGAGGAGTAAACGGTAGTCCCCTATGGGTCGTTCCGATGCTTTCCAAGGGTTGTTCCGGTAATCCCCAAGGGTTGTTCCGATGGTTTCCACGGGTGTCAGGGATGCTCTCCAAGGGGCTTGGAGATATCTCCTATACCCTCATAGAGATGTCTTGTATCATAGATAGAGACCATCGGAACAACCCTTGGAAAGCATCGGAATGCCACAGAGAGGCCTCTTTTCCGACATTTTCCACTGATTCTTTTGGAGTTATAGAAATTATTTGTATCTTTGTCAGCGAAGTTGGGGAGAAATCCTTAACCGTAGACGTTTGAGTATATTATTTCATACTTACCGAAAATCCATGAGCAGTCATGTTCGGAATAGTTTGACTTAAGAAACGTTTGCGTTATTTATTTAACTTAATATGATAAAATTATGAGAAAGATTTCCTTTGCATTTTTGTTGACCCTATTCTTCAGTATGGTTGGAAACAATGCTTTTGCCTATGATGCGGAAGTTGATGGTATCTATTACAATTTTAAAGGAAATGAAGCAATTGTTACTTGCTATAGTTCCACGTCTACATACCGCTACAATAAAGACGGGTATAATGGAGATGTCGTTATACCTGAAAAAGTTACACACAATGGGAAAACTTATGATGTCACGTCTATAGAATCAAATGCATTTTATGAATGCAGTACTCTCAATTCTATAAAAATTCCAAGTAGTATTGCTTCTAGTGGAAGTCTGGCTTTCGAGGGGTGTATTTAGAGCCCTCGAAACAACAACAAACAATGAAAAATACATAGAGATAAACCTCTGTATATCAACTACTTTTAGTTTTTAACACTTCAGACTTGCTTTTTGGTGGTTCTCAAAAATCCGCTTACCTTTGCAACGCATTTCTACCGCGGAGAATTTTGAGGGCTTTTATTTTGCCATCTCGTGGACAGGGTTGACAAAGGTTGACAAGAGTGGACAACGGTTGACTGAAGGACGAGAGGGAAAAGTGCAAGGAAGTGTCCTCATTTGAAGAGCGTGACATCCTGGAATGAGTTGACAAGGATTGTCAATGATTGACGAAAGTTCACTCCGTGGCGGTTTGCATGAAATTGATTGTAAAACCACATAAAAAGGAGTCAAATGAGAAAGACAAGAAAATGCGCCTTCTGCGGAAAGGAGTTCACTTGCAACAGCGGCTCGCAGAGGTATTGTTCAGAACATTGTGCTGAGGCGGCAAAGGCTCAGCGCAAGAAGAAACAACAGGACTTTTTGAAGGCAGTCCAGCCTGTTATAGACATCGCCAGCCTGGAGTATCTTACATTCTCCAAGGCTGCCATCCTCATGGGGTGTTCCCGCCAGTACGTTTACAAATTGGTAAACGAGGGGAAACTGCCTGCATCACGAATCAGCAGACGGATGGCATTCGTCCGCAAGGCAGACATCGAGAAGATGCTTGCAGGAAATCCTTATCATAGAGTATTGCCAACATACAAGCCTATGACTCCTTCTTCCCTATCGTCGAAGAAGGGACATGATCCAAGTAAGCCAACGAGAAAAGAGGAATCAGTTCAGAACATCGAGCCACTTGAATACATCTCTGGCGAGGACGTTAGGGCAATCTACAAGGTTAAGAAGTCTTGGCTCTATGTTTCTGCCAAGAGAAACAACATACCTATGTGTAAGATAGCTGGCAAGAACTATTATAGCCGAAAGCACATGGATGCGCTTTTCGGAGTTTCTGCCGAGATTGAAGCCTTGACAGAATGGCTCACAACGGATGAGGCAGAATCCCTATATTCCACGACCAAGGAATCCTTGCGCACCCAAGCATATCGCCGCCATATTCCCACCAAGCGAGAATATGGCAAGACCTATTACTCAAAGAAACATCTTGACGACATCTTCCGTCTAGACCTAAAAGCGAGTAATGCCTATTACACCACAGCCGAAGCTGCCGGGAAGTACGGCATGACTAAAGCTAATATTGGCGTTATTGCCAAGGCACATAATATCACCAAGGTGAAAGTCGGTGTACAGAACCTCATCGTCAAGGAGGAATTAGACCGAATAATGGCGAGCAGACTGGCTCAATTCGGGGCTTACAGGCTCCAATAACACCCAATAATAAGCATCAACTGCGTGAAAGTACAATTATCCACGAATTATGAAAAGGTGCTTTGGCCACACTTTCATCACGCAGTTACTTTGCACCTGCTATGAGACGCATAGCCTTCGATTATCAACAAAACAAATTTCATACAAGTATGAGTAACATTTGTAAGACAGTAACCTTGCGTACGCGTAAGATAAAGAAAGGTACGCAACTGAGCTTCTACCTTGACTACTATCCCGGCTACAGGGACGAGTCAACCATGAAGGTACAGCGACATGAGTCACTTGGCATCTACATCTTTGCCAAGCCCAAGAACCAGCGCGAGCGTGACTACAACGAGCGCATGACAGAGAAAGCCGAGGCACTGCGCTGCCGACGCTATGAGAGCATCGTGAACGAACGCTACGACTTCTTTGACCGAGAGAAGGAGAAAGGCAACTTCCTCGCATGGTTCAAGAAGAAGGCCGATGCCAGGAACACCAAATGTCAGAACGTCTATAAGCATTTCGAAGCCTTCTGCGAAGGGAAATGCACCTTTGGCGAGATAGATGTTGACCTCTGCAACAAGTTCAAGGAATACCTTTATACTGCCCCACAGACCATCCACAAGAAGCAGAGGCTGCACACCAACACTATTGCAGGCTACTGGTCAACCTTCCGTGCCGTGCTCCACACAGCCTACCGCGACCACAAGATCAAGGAGAATCCCAATGGCTTCCTTGAAAGGATAGACTCTATTCCTACGGAGAAGGAACACCTCTCACAGCCGGAACTCGTAAAGCTTGCCAACACTGACTGCAAGGAACCTGTGTTGAAGAAAGCATTCCTCTTCTCCTGTCTGACTGGACTCAGAAAGAGCGACATCAAGGCATTGACATGGAAGAAGATTCAGCCATACGGAGACGGAGGCATGTATATCACGGTACGTATGCAGAAGACTCAGCAGCTTGTGAACAACCCTGTCAGCGAAGAGGCTCTTGAACTCATTGGCTTCTATGACGGAGAACACGAACCCGACACAAAAGTATTCCCTGACTTCAAGGACAAGATGACGGGCACTACCCTGAAGAACTGGCTGAAGGCAGCAGGCATCACCAAGCACATCACATTCCACTGCGCCCGCCATACCTTTGGCTCCTTGCAGGTTGATGCAGGAACAGGCATCTACACCGTCCAGCACATGCTCGGACACAAAAATGTGGAAACCACTCAGATTTATGCTAACATGGCTGACGAGAGCAAGCGCGAGTCGGTCAACCGCATCACGTTGAAGCCAAAGATAACTCCGCAACTGAAAGTCGTCGGGCAGGGCTAAACCTATTTGTTGGTTCTATTTCTTCGAGAAATGAAACCAAAGAAGCTTTTTTCAGGTCACACACATGGGAAAATGGGAACCAACAGGATTGGTTCTCATTTTTCGTTATACCTTTGCCATGCAATCAAACAACGGAGAAAAAGGAGGAAAAGGCCGAATGTGAAAATCATACTCACTTCAAGTATGATTCACAAATAAACATAAATCATTGGCCTACAGACGGAAAGGATATACGTCATAAGTAAAATTCTTCTTAACTTTGCAGCACAATTTCGTAACAACGAACAATAATACGTAAAGACAATGAAAATAGATTCACCATCTTCAATCACTTCTTGTGAGGCATCCATCCGACTCGAATGGATCTCCACAAGAATACTGCCAGGGGTTGCAGTACTTCTTCTTTCAATTCCACTTTGCCAGTGGGCAGACTCAAATCTTCCCGATGGCATCGTTCCTGTATCTATCATCTACTTGATGATTGTAATAATCCTATGGTCAATGTACATGGCTGTGCAGTATGCTTTCGTTGGTATGGCGCAGACGAGGAAAACCAAAGACAAGGTTACTATGGAGAATAGCAATCCTCACGCAGAAGATGGGCAAACACCTGTTTTTCTTTTGGAGGCAAAATCGTTTGCTAATGAACCAGAGGATATAAACCCTGTCGGTTGTGTTGAAGCATGTTCCAATAACATAACCGAAACAGAGGTAACCGAAGAGATAGCCGTTACAGATAATAAGGTCATATCGGATGATGAAACTCCCGACAATGAGCCATCCGCTGTTTCGGCTGCTTCTCCTAGTTCAACCTACCAGCAAGGCATTGATGACTTTTATCAGAGTCAGGCAGAAAGCCAGAAGAAGAAACTGGATACCATTCATGAATACCTTTTATATATCATGTCTCCATTTGTGTATGAGGAAGACATGGACGAGTTCTGTACAGACCTTTTGAGATTTGCCACGGATCACAACTACCGCCCTGAGGTTGAGTGGAAGAGATACAAGACAAAGCTGAGCAGCTTCGATGTCCGTCATCTGGTATGGAGCATTGCCATAAGGTTGGGACTTGGCAAAGGCAAGGTTTACAGCAACGATGATTGCGCCTGTTATATTGAGCGTCGTTTTGCTTCTTTGTGTGTAACAGCCAGTGGAGAGCCATTGTCGCATAGCACACTCAGGAACCTGACAGTCACATCCAACAGCGACCAGATACATTGTGACATCCAGGGTGCAGACGGACTGTTATTCCATATTCCCTCACAACTGGGCATAGAGAAAGGCTGAAGATAATCTTTCTCATCTCTCCTATATCAATACTTAGACATCACATATTGGAGCCACATCAGAAACCAAACTTTGGCGTGGTCCTGATGTTCCTATGCCCTTTTGCGCTAAATCTTACCCCAAAAACAGCCAAAATCCCAATTGTCATTCATTATACTTACATGTTCAATGTTGTCAAAATGACGCTTCAAAATCTCGTTTTATCCACGAATAACAGCCAAAAATGAGGCTCTACTGCGTGATTGTTTCGTGACGCACC
>Ga0310695_10000279_pt1 | contig 137239 bp, 131 predicted proteins | sample RumenRJG_04DNA_FD_203882 | JGI IMG/M metagenome (GOLD analysis project Ga0310695, IMG submission 203882) | Bovine rumen microbial communities from Lethbridge, Alberta, Canada - RJG_04 (v2) (version 2) | ecosystem: Host-associated > Mammals > Digestive system > Stomach > Rumen | place: Canada...
TCCTTTGGAGTAATATTAAATCCGACTTTTTCCATACTTAAAACCTCCATTGACACACAACATTAGCGTGAAAGAAAAATAAAAGCAGGAAAGTTTTACAAAAAGACATAAATTTATAAATTTGCAGAATTTACAACTTTTACAGACATATTATAAAAGTCTTCTTTGCCTATATCATTTTTACCTAAAATTGTTGTAAAATCCTTAATATTAAATATATAGGTCCCGTTAAAAATTCTAAAATTTTTTATTATTGCTTGCTTTAAATACATATCACCTCTAGTATGTCTAAATTTTACCAGAAATAATGAGTATCGTAAAATAAATAAGTTTAAATTTTAAAATATTAAATATAGTTTTTATAATGTTTAAAAAGGTATCTCCATCTCATAGTTAATTTAATCTTGTTCTGTATGTTAAATTACACGAGTAACGAGCAGAGTGCGTAGGAGTTTTCTTTGAAGTATGTGTATAACATACGAAAAGAAAATCCGAAGACACGTATATTGCGAGTTACTCAAGACAGTCCCCTCTTCGGCATTTTTTAAGTTCAAAGGACAGGGAAAATTTATACATTACCCGTTGAGCTGTTTCTGTCGTCCTCTAATTGTCTTATATCAATATTTGAATCATCTTCTTCTGCATAAGATGTAATTGCAGGAGTATCAATTTCAACATTAACGTCTGCATCAACCATTTCAATATCTGATTTTGCAAATTCTTTTGTTTTTCCGTCTTCAGTTTTTACTGCAACCTTACCACTCATAAACTGCAAATAACAAACTTTACCAAGTCCGTCAGGAGTCATAACAGAAGAACCAATTGGCGGCATACCTTTTGCTGCATCAATATAATTTGAATATTCGTAAGTTAAACAGCACAACAAACGTCCACAAGTTCCTGAAATTTTTCCCGGAGCAATCGGCATACCCTGATCTTTTGCAAGCTTTACATTTATTGTGGCAAACTTTCTCAAAAAGCTGGAGCAACAGAAAGGTCTTCCGCACACACCGCAGCCTTCCATAATAGATGTTTCATCTCTTACACCAATATGCCTTAAATCAATACGGACTCTTGTAAACACTTGAGTCAAATCTTTTAATAACGCTCTGAAATCTACTCTTTCCGGTGCAGTATAATAAAACGTTATTTTTCGTCTGTCAAATGTTATCCTGCATTGAACAAGATTCATAACCAATTTATGCTGTTCTATCAAAGCCTTACACTTAAAAAAAGATTCAACTTCTTCTTTTTTTATTTCATCAAGCGTCTGTAAATCCCTTTGAGATAAAGTTCTTATAACAGGAAAAGCCTCAGGCACTGATTTACTTCTTTCCCATATTTCTGATATTTTTGAATTTACAATAATTGCTTTAAGCGCTTCTTCTCCTTTTGGAGTTCTAGCCAAAACCATCTGTCCGTCTTCAATATTCAAAGTATCAGGAACATCAAGCGGGTTAAATGTGTTTTTTATATATTCAACAGCATATTTCATTATACGTATCTTTCTTCACCTTTTAGTTTTCTGTTCATTAGTTTTTCAAGCAGCGCTTGAGGAGTAATATCGGTGTATACAGCCTCGTATATAGCATTTGAAACAGGGACTTCAATATCAAGTTTTTTTGCAAGTTCGCATATCGCTTTTGAAGTTTTTACACCCTCAGCAACAGAACCTAGTTCTGCCAAAATATCATTTATTTTTTTACCTTTAGCAAGCATAGAACCTACAGTATAGTTTCTTGACATCGGACTTGAACATGTTGCAATCAAATCACCCATACCTGACAGACCGTACAAAGTAGACGGATTAGCTCCAAGATTTATACTAACTCTGACGATTTCTGCCATACCTCTTGTTAACAATGAGCCTGAACAGTTATCTCCAAGTCCCATTGTGTGCGCAAAACCGGAAGCTATAGCAATTACATTCTTTAATGAACCGCCAAGTTCCACACCAATGACATCAGTATTTGTATAAAGCCTGAATTTATTTGGAACATTCATAGCTTTTTGAACAAACTCTGCAGTTTTTATATCTTCACAAGCAACACAAGCAGCTGTCGGTAATCCAGCAAGAACTTCTTTTGCAAGGGTAGGTCCTGATAACACAACAAGCTTTTGCTCCGGCAAAACATCTTTAATAACTTCTGACATTCTCATCAATGATGGCAATTCAATGCCTTTTGAGGCATTTACCAATATTTGCTCAGATTTAATTCCTGCGTTTTTAAGGTTTTCGCAAACATCACGAGTACCTGAGGTCGCTATTACCGATAAAATAATATCAGCACCTAAAATAGCATCCTTTAAATCAGAAGTCACCTCTACTTTTTGTTCAAGCTGAACTTCTAAAGGCTTTAAAGTGTGTTTATTTATTCTTAAATCATCAGAAATATCTTGTTCTCTGCCCCAAACAACTATTTCATCAAAATTGTTTGTTAAAAGCCATGCAAGAGTCAATCCCCAACATCCTGCGCCCAATACTGTTAATTTCATTTTGTCTCCTCACGAACAGGTAAAATTTTTCTCAATACACCGCCGCGTTTTTTTAATTCTAATCTTGCCTGTTCAATATCATACTTCATAACTATAGAAACAATTGCAGTTTTAATTTCCCAGTCGCATTTCAACAAAGCGCCTAAAGCTTCACTGTGCGAAACTTCTGCAATTTGAGCCACAATTCTTATAGCTCTGTCCTTTAATTTTTCATTTGTAGCTTTAAGATCAATCATAAAGTTTTCATAAGTCTTACCTATTTTTATCATTGAGCCAGTAGAAAGCATGTTCAAAATCATCTTCTGAGCAGTACCGGCTTTTAATCTTGAAGATCCTGCAATGACTTCCGGTCCGACTTCCGCACAAATTACGAGTCCTGCTTCTTCTGCGATTCTGCCTTTTGAGTTACAAGTTATGGCAATTGTCCTGCAATTAACTTCATCCGCTCTTGCCAAAACGCCAAGCAAATATTTAGGGTTGCCGCTTGCAGAAATTACAACTGCAACGTCATTTTCGGTTAATATTTTTGCATCATTATAACCAAATTCATAATTATCCTCAGCACCTTCAACAGCAATTTTAAACGCACTATCACCGCCTGCCATAATTCCCTGAACCATGTCCGATGGTACACTAAATGTAGGCTGACATTCAGAAGCATCTAATATTCCTAATCTGCCAGAAGTACCGGCACCAAAATAGAACAATTTACCGCCTTTTAAAAACTGTTTCGAAATAACATCAATAGCTGCTGCAATATGTTCAATTTCCTCACTGACAGCAAGCGCAACAAGCCTGTCTTCTTCATTCATTTTTCTGACCATTTCGACAGTTGAAAGAATATCAATGTCTTTGGTATTCTCATTTCTAAATTCGGTAATTACTTCACTCATTTTTCACACTCCAATATAAACACTAAACTAATTTATACAAATTAACCATTTCAATTGCCGATTTTGCAGCATCAGAGCCTTTATTACCGGCTTTTGTACCGGCCCTTTCGATAGCCTGTTCAATATTATCTGTTGTTAAAACTCCAAATATTACAGGGACACCTGTTTGCAAGCTAACTTGAGCTACACCTTTTGAAACTTCGGCACTAACGAAATCAAAATGTGCCGTTGCACCTTTAATAACAGCACCCAAAGTAATTATAGCACTATACTTACCTGTAGATGCAAACTTTTGAGCCGTTAAAGGAATTTCAAAAGCTCCGGGAACTCTTACTACATCAATATTTTCATCTGCAACCCCGTGACGTTTTAATTCATCTATAGCACCTGACAGCAACTTGGCACCGATAAAATCATTAAACCTTGATAGAATTATACAATATTTCTCATTTCCTGCTACTAACTGACCTTCAAATGTTTTCATATATCTCTCCAATAAATAGTCCCTAATTTACAGATATATTTTAGCGCATATTCAACTATTTTACAATAAGCGGAGCAAAAATCTTATAAAAAATATATATAGAAGCAATTATAAGCAAAACACCTGAGAGCTTAAGTAAAATTTCAGAAAACTTGTAGAACCAATCGGCATTTTTAAGCTTTGCAACAAGATATCCGGCAAAAATAAATATTAAACCTTGCCCCACAGAAAACAGAAAAAGCATAATCAATGCCTGTGCGACATTTGCAGATAAAGATGCAAAAGCCATAATCCCTGCCAATATTGGAGTCGAACAGGGAGAACCGGCAAGAGCAAATACGATACCCAAAATTACAGGATAAAGATATGTATTAACTCCGTTATTCTGCGGAATTTGTCTCACAATAACAGGCATTTCAAAATCTAAAATTCCAACCAATTTCAAACCCATTACCATTATCAAAGAAGCAAGCAACAGACCAAAATATCCACCGGCAAAGGTCACAAAGACTTTTCCCGTCAATGCACAAACTATTCCTATTACGGAAAAAACAATTGCACTGCCAAATACAAAGAAAATCATTTGGACAAACGTCTTTGCAGGACTATTTTTGGAATATCCTCCGACATAACCGACAATTAAAGGAAGCATTGATAATGAACAAGGCGAAATTGAAGCAATCACCCCACCTAAAAAAGATATCGCAAATAGTATGAGCAGACTGCTTTGCTGAGAGAATAATTCCGCAAAATTTTCCATTACTTTAACCCTTTCAGACAATCATCCATTTCAGATGACGGTATTGCACCTTCTATTCTTTTCACCTGTTTGCCCTCAGAATCAATAAGAATAATGGTAGGAACCAAAGTAACATTATGTTTTTCAATCATTGATTGGTTATAATTATTTTTATCCTGAACTTGAATTTCAATCAACTCAATATCATCTTTGTATTTTGGGAATATTTCTTTAAATACCTTATTCATAGTTTGACAATCAAGACACATTTGTGAAGTAAATTTCAAAACCTGCGGTTTTCCTGTAAAAGAATCCTTAGCTGTTGTAGGATTGTTTGATATCGTCAACATAACATATGTCAACAACGGAATTATAAATATAGCCAGAATAACAATGAGATTTTTTTTCATATCTTTTCCTTTCTTTTATTTTATCATAAAACAAAAGAAAAAACTGCCAAACCCCGATTGGGTAGTATTTTAAATATCTTCAGGTATAAAAAAATTATTTTTTGCCAATAACTCCCTCAAATGCTCATAACAGCATGATTTGAACGATATTTTCTGATATTCTCTAACAATATTAATAACATCATCAACCGACAATTTTATAATACGCCTGTCATTTTCAATAATTCTTGCCATAACTACCTCCAAAAATATAGTCGGCAAAAAAATAAAATACTTTTGACAAATCAAACAATATATTTAGAAAACTCCATTCAAATTTGGATAATAAACAAAAAAATGGGCAAGCTTTCGCTTTGCCCATCCTGCTTTATACTTGATACATATTTTTACATTTATAAATTAATGTTTTTGTATTAAACCCTTCAAAGCTTCATCAAAACTCATAAATTTATAATCAGTAAATACTCTTGTAATATCATTAAATAACCCTGTTGGTGCTTGTACACTCATATGTCCTTTTCCACCATTTGCAGATATAGGATTTATGTTTAAATATGAAACGCCATTTGCAGTATTATACTCTATTGATTTTGCAAGAAGATCCAATCTATCCTTTTTAGCAACACCCTTATTCAGTATAGCTATATCGGCATTTGTATTCATATGAATTGAAGGCATTGACGCATTACAATAAACTCTGCCACCTGCATTATTTACCAAACCTTTTAAATTCAAAGTACTATAAACACCATCTTTTGGCGTCATAGATTTTCCCTTTAATAAAACAGTTCCGCTTTTAGCACCATATCTGTTAAATACAATATCATATATTGTTTTTACACCTTTCTCTGAAGCTTTTGGATTGTAGTAATCACAGATTTTTTGAAATTTGCGAGCTTCATCAGTAATTTTCACACCGGGTAACTTTGCTAAACTATCAGTCATACTTTTATCAAGCACAAAATGAGCTCTACCTGTAGGAGCATTTTTTGTAATTGCCCTCGCTAAATTTTTAAATTGCGAAAAATTTTCAGAACCTATAGCACGTCCAACTTTCAGTAAACTTGTAATTGTCATAATTTCCCCTTTCATTTTTAAATTCTAACTAACTTAATTCTCTAAAATTTTAGTAGTCTTAAACCAATTTCCCCTTATGGTTTAATAAAAAAAAATTTTTGAAATTATTGACAATAGGGCATCACATCACATCATATCATATCATAGAGGCATTATGACAGGGTTTCAGACTTTGTAAAATATTGTTAAGTTATTGTTACATAATAAATATTATTTGTAGTTAATTAGCTGAATAGCTTGTTAGCAGGATTAGTCTTTATTGGTGTGGGGAACAATAATTCCCCCTCCTTATGAGAACTCTGCCGAACAAAATGATTTATTATCATTTTGTGAGAGGTAGGGGCTAGGGGGTGGATAAAATATTTTTAGTAGTGTGGGCAAAGGCAATAGCCGTGCCCACAAAAAAGATGGGCAAGCTTTCGCTTTGCCCATCTTACTTTCTATTATTCTTTATATTTCACAAAGAAATTATTCTTCGTCACCTAATTGGAAATCAGGAGCTCCGAACATACCTTCGATTTCTTCCAAAATTGCAGAAGGTTTACGGGCTTGATTTCTTTGAGCAACTGCACGTTTTCTTTCTTCACGTTCTTTTTCTTCGTTAGCATTTGACAAGTGGTGGAAACCTGTTCCGGCAGGAATCAAACGTCCGATAATAACGTTTTCCTTCAAGCCTCTCAACAAGTCTTTTTTACCATCAACTGCTGCCTCAGTCAAGATTCTTGTTGTTTCTTGGAATGAAGCTGCTGAAATGAATGATTCAGTATTCAAAGATGCCTTTGTAATACCTAACAACATATATTCACAAGTTGCAGGAGTTACACCTTTTTCTTCAGCTTCTTTGTTTTCTTTCTCAAATGTTTGCATTTCAACAAGTTCGCCCGGTAGCAATGTTGTATCACCGGCATCAACAACTTTAACCTTCTTCGTCATTTGTCTAACGATGATTTCAACGTGTTTATCTGCAATTTCAACACCTTGAGAACGATATACTCTTTGTACCTCATCCACAAGATATTGTTGAGCTGCTTCCGGTCCGCAAAGTCTGATAATATCATGAGGATTCAAAGGACCGCTAGTCAAAGGCTGACCTTTTGTAATCTTTTGATTGTTTTGTACAATGATATTTGCATCAATTGCGTATTTGATTTCAGTTCTGCCGTTATCGTTTACAAGATAAAGTCTTGGCAAATCTTCATCTGTTACGATTTCAGCAACACCGTCTTCTTCAGCTAAAATAGCACAGTCTTTCGGTTTACGACCTTCAAGAAGTTCTTCAACTCTCGGCAAACCTTGAACGATATCGCCTGTCTTTTGTCTTTCAAATACTAATGTCGCAATGTTATCACCACGAAGAACCAAAGCTCCCGCATCAACTTGTAACATAGTACCCGGACTGATTAAGTAAGGACGACCGTTTCTTATTGTAATTTCGCCTTTATTAACTGAAGTAACCATACCTGATACGGTTGATTTTTCATCACTGTCAGTAAGAACAGAATCAAGTCTTACAAATTCACCTTTTTTAACTTTTGCCTTTCCTTTTACGGAAATAACTGTTTCATAAGCTGAACTTGTCAACAACAATCTTCTTGCATCTTCATCATCAGTCTTTATAGATGCAACACCGTCATTTATAGCTAAAACTTGAGTTTTTGCAACAGGTGTCTTTGGATCAATAGTCTGACCGTCTTTTACAAGAAGTTCTGTTTGTAATGATGACATTAATTTAGAATTACCTTCAAATTCACGACGAACAATCAAGTTCTCAAGAACGACTATTCTTAAAGCACTCTTGCTATCAAGTTCTACCATACCTTTCAAGTGTGACAGATAGCCTTGCATTTGAAGAACCAAACTTGTTCTTGTGATTGTTGAACCATCTAAGTTTCTGACTCTTGCACCATCTTTGTATTGTAATTGAGTTACAGGAACGATATCAATCAAGCTGTCTGAAGTATTGAATTTGATTGAAACATTCTTTTGCTCAACTTCCAACACCTGAACAGGTCTTATTAGAATTTGAATAGGTTGATTTGAAATAGAATCTTCATCCAATGACAAACCGCCATCCAATTCTTCATCCAACTCATCAATATCCAAATCATCCATTGATGAATCCATTATTGTAACGATTGAAGTTTCTTTTGCTTTAATACCGTCTGCAATCACAGTACCTTTCTTAATTACTTCACCTTCGTCTACTTTCAATTCAGAAACGCTTGGTAACGTATGGATTTCACCAGGACGAATTGTTATTTCGTGAATTACATCATTGTATTCTTTGAATTCTACAATACCGTCAATATGGCAATAGATATCTTTTACAACTTCAGTACCGGCAGTAACTTTTGTTCCGTTTTCTACCATTTTTAAAGTTGCATCTTTGTTGATTTGATGAACTTCTTCCGGAATAAACACAACTTTACCCGGTTTTGTAATAATTTGATTTTCATCAACTTCAACATCAACGTATCTGATTTCACCGGATGAAGTTACAGCGCATTCATCATCAATAAGTTCTGCAATAATCATACCGTTTTCAACTGTAGTATCTACAGGAGCTTTAACGATATATTTTTCACCTGTTTTATTTACTGTCCAGATTTGTTCTTTCTTAGTCTGTTCAAATGTAGCATTTTCAGGCTGCAAAGAAGCAATAACAATTGTTAATTCTTTACCTTGAACAATCTTCTTGATATTTTTGCCTTCAAATTTAACATCTTCGATAACTAAATCTTCACCAAAACGGACTTCGCCGCCATGTTCACATATAGTCAAAGTTTCAGCAAGTTTTTCGCCTTCCTTAACTTTTTGACCGTCTTTAACGAGAACTTTTGAACCGCCAGGCAGATTGTATACATCACCGCCAAGAACCCAAATAATACCTTGTTTATTTGTTGTTCTTGAAATGTTGCCTTGTCTGTCTTTCTTTTCGTCTGCAACAAAATCTTCAAACAATACTTCACCTGACAGGTCAGATGTAATATCCTTTGTAGCTTTTTCAGTCAAACGAGAAGAAGAACCTTGAGATGCAGGTTCGTATTGAGCTAATTTAAAGCCTTTTTTAACCTTCATACCGTTTGTAAAGAATACTGTAGAACCTGCAGGAATGTGGTATTTCTCAGTTTTCTTAGCACCTTTAATTTCAATATCCGTTTCATAATTAGAGATATTAACAACATCACCGTGACGAGTTCTTAATTCTCTTGTTTTAACTGTAGATACAACTTCACCGTCACTGTTTGCAATAACTTCTTTTATCGCATCTTTAACGCCAACCGCACCACCTGTGTGGAAGGTTCTCATTGTCAACTGAGTACCAGGTTCACCGATTGACTGAGCAGCGATAATACCGATAGCTTCACCGATATCAACAAGTTTTTGTGTTGTCATTGCCCATCCGTAACATTTTTGGCAAATACCGTATTCAAGTCCGCAAGTCAAACCTGAACGCACTTTAAGTTCTTGCAAGTTCAAATGAGCAACCTTTTTAATATCGCTTCTGTTCATAGTAGTACCGGCAGTAACAAGAACTGTACCGTCAGTATCTTTTATGTCTTCTGCTATTGTTCTTCCTAACAATCTGTCAATCAACGGAACAATAACGTTATCACCGTCTGTAATCGGTTTCATATTGATATATTTATCAGTATGACAATCATCAGCACGAATAATAACATCTTGAGCAACGTCAACCAAACGTCTTGTCAAATATCCTGAGTCAGCTGTTTTTAACGCTGTATCTACTAACCCTTTTCTTGCACCATATGATGAAATGATGTATTCTGTAACGGATAAGCCTTCTTTAAAGTTTGACTTAATAGGCAAGTCGATGATTTGACCTTGCGCATCAGCCATCAACCCTCTCATACCAACCAACTGTGATACCTGAGATAAGTTACCTCTCGCACCGGAGAATGCCATCATATATACAGGGTTTAATCTGTCAAAATTTTCAACAACCGATGCTGTCAATTTAGCTGTTGTTTCAGACCAAGTGTCAATAACCTTTGTATATCTTTCAACTTCGGTAATTTCACCTTTTAAATATCTGTTTGTTGATTTTTCAATTTCTTTTTCAGCATCTTTCAACATTTCTTTCTTAGCTTCAGGAACTTGCAAATCAGCAATAGAAATTGTTGTACCTGATTTTGTTGCATATCTGTAGCCAAGGTTTTTAAGGCTGTTAGCCAATTCTGCGGTTTTTGCTCCGCCAAACTCCAGATACATTTGAGCAAGCAAATTATTCAAACCCTTTTTGTCCATTTGCTTGTTAATGAAATCTACAGTTTTCTTACCATGTGCATGTAATGTTTCCATTTATGTTTATCCTTTTTCTTTTTTTATTTATATTTATCTGAATAAAAATTATGACCTACTTAGTGCCATTATGCCTTTTTTATGCAAGTGCATTTCTTACAGCTTCGTTGAAGATAATTCTGCCGGCTGTAGTTTCAATTCTGTCACCGTGTTCATCTCTAACAACGATTTTGTCGTGTAAATCAATTACACCAACTTCCAAAGCAGAAATTGCATCCTGGAAGTTATAGAAGTAACCTTTCGGATCCATTTCAGGATTTTTTAAGATAGTCAAGTAATACATACCCAAGACCATATCCTGAGTCGGTGTAATAATTGGTTTACCTGTAGCAGGAGCTAAAATGTTGTTAGTAGCTAACATTAACATTCTTGCTTCTGTTTGAGCTTCAATTGATAAAGGTACGTGAACAGCCATCTGGTCACCGTCGAAGTCAGCGTTAAACGCTGTACATACTAACGGGTGAAGTTGAATAGCACGACCTTCAACCAATTTTGGTTCAAATGCTTGGATACCTAATCTGTGAAGGGTTGGAGCACGGTTCAATAGAACAGGGTGTCCTTCGATTACCTCTTCTAAGATATCCCATACAATTGCGTCTGATCTTTCAATCTTTTTCTTTGCTGATTTAATATTTTGAACGTATCCGCGTTCTATCAATTTATTAACAACAAAAGGTTTAAACAATTCGATAGCCATTTCTTTCGGCAAACCGCATTGATTCAATTTTAATTGAGGACCTACAACGATAACTGAACGACCGGAGTAGTCAACACGTTTACCTAACAAGTTTTGACGGAAACGACCTTGTTTACCTTCAATAATATTTGATAATGATTTAAGAGCTCTGTTGTTTGGACCAACAACTGTTCTTCCTCTGCGACCGTTATCAATCAAAGCATCAACAGCTTCTTGTAACATTCTCTTTTCGTTTCTTACAATGATTTCAGGAGCACCCATTTCCAATAATCTTTGCAAACGGTTGTTTCTGTTAATTACACGTCTGTACAAATCATTCAAATCTGATGTTGCAAAACGTCCGCCATCCAACTGAACCATAGGTCTCAAGTCTGGTGGTGTAACAGGAAGTACATCCATAATCATCCAAGTTGGATCTGTTTCAGATGAAATCAAAGAATCAAGTAATCTTAAACGTTTAATCAACTTGCTCTTTTTCTGAACAGAATTTACACCGTCTGCAAGTTCTGCTCTGATTTCTTCTGCCAACTGTTTTGTATTAACTTCTGAAAGAAGTTCTTTAATAGCTTCAGCACCGATACCTACTTTCAATTCGGATTCTTCGTGTTCTGCCATATAATCATCATATTCTTCTTCGCTTAACAATTGAAGTTTTTTGAATTCACTATCAGCAGGATCTAAAACAACATAACTGTTAAAATATATTACTTGTTCAAGATCTTTCAAAGTCATATCCAAAAGCAAACCAAGGTATGATGGAATACCTTTCAAAAACCAGATGTGAGATACAGGAGCAGCTAATTTGATGTGTCCCATTCTTTGACGTCTAACTTTTGAATCTGTAACTTCAACACCGCAGCGTTCGCAGATGATACCTTTGTGTCTTACTCTTTTATACTTACCGCAATAGCATTCCCAGTCTTTTGATGGTCCGAATATTCTTTCACAGAATAAACCATCACGTTCCGGTTTCAATGTACGGTAGTTAATTGTTTCCGGTTTAGTAACTTCGCCGTATGACCATTTCAAAATCCTTTCAGGCGACGCGATACTAATTCGTATATAGTCAAAATAATCTATGCTTGTTGACATTTCTGTAATTCTCCTTTTTTATCGGCAAGAGGTAAACCTCTTGCCTTTATATTATTAAATATCGCCAAATGTAGTTGGTGTTTCAAAGAAATTGATGTTTAAAAGTTCCGAATCCATATCTGAAAGAACTCTTCTTGGAGCTGATTTTCTCAAATCATCCATATCTGTCATCAAATCCACTTCCGCACCATCTTTCTTTGCAACCGTAATATCCAAACCGATACTTTGTAATTCTCTTACAAGTACCTTGAATGATTCCGGAATACCAGGTCTTGGAATATTGTCGCCTTTAACAATTGCTTCATAAGCTCTGTTACGGCCGTTAACATCATCTGATTTGATTGTTAACATTTCTTGCAGAGTATAAGCAGCACCGTAAGCTTCTAATGCCCAAACTTCCATTTCACCGAATCTCTGGCCGCCAAATTGAGCTTTACCACCCAAAGGCTGCTGAGTTACTAATGAATATGGGCCTGTAGATCTTGCGTGAATTTTATCATCTACAAGGTGAACAAGTTTCAATATATAAGAAAGACCAACTGCAACAGGTTCATCAAACGGTTCACCTGTTCTTCCGTCTATCAATCTTACTTTACCGTCTTCGTTTACCCAATCGCAACCTGAAGCTTTAATACCCTTGATCAATTCTTCTTTTGTTGCTTTTTCTGATTGGTTGTCACCGTATCTTTCATCAAAAGAAGGTGCTTCGTAGTAGTTTCCGCTCAAGTATGCAGCCAAACCTAACAGCAATTCGTAAGTCTGACCAACGTTCATACGAGAAGGAACACCCAGCGGATTCAATACGATATCTACAGGAGTACCATCCGGCAAGAACGGCATATCTTCTTTAGGAAGTATTCTTGATACAATACCTTTGTTACCGTGACGACCTGAAAGTTTATCACCAACAGATACTTTACGTTTTTGAGCAATATAAACTCTGATTACAGTATTAGCACCAGGTGGCAATTCGTCACCTTTTTCTCTGTCAAATACTTTAACGTCGAGTACTCTACCGCCTTCACCGTGAGGAACTCTCAAAGAATTATCTTTAACGTCTCTTGCTTTTTCAGCAAAGATTGCTCTCAACAATTTTTCTTCAGGCGGATGTTCAGATTCACCTTTCGGTGTAACTTTACCTACCAAGATATCGTCTGCATAAACTCTGGCACCGATTCTGACGATACCTCGTTCATCCAAGTGTCTCAAAGCATCTTCTGAAACATTCGGAATTTCACGTGTAATTTCTTCAGGTCCGAGTTTTGTTTGACGAGCATCTATTTCTAATTTTTCAATGTGAACTGATGTGAATATATCATCATGTACACATCTTTCAGAAAGCAAAATAGCATCCTCGTAGTTATAACCTTCCCAAGGCATATACGCAACAATTACGTTTTTACCTAACGAAAGTTCACCGCAATTTGTAGAAGCACCATCGGCAATAACATCACCAACATGAACCTTATCACCTTCATGTACTAAAGGCTTTTGGTTAATACATGTATCTTGGTTACTTCTTACATATTTCATTAATGTATATACATGCGGTTTGTTTTGTTTGTCACGAATAATAATTTCTTCACCGACAACTCTTTCAACAGTACCGTCAACATCAGAGACAATAACCATACCGGAGTCTTTTGCAACACGTTTTTCCATACCTGTTCCGACTACCGGTCTTTGAGTAATCAAAAGAGGTACACTCTGACGTTGCATGTTAGAACCCATAAGTGCACGGTTAGCATCATCGTGTTCGATAAACGGAATAAGTGATGTCGCAACAGAGATGATTTGGATTGGTGAAACACCAACATAGTCAACCTTGCTTGATTCACTCATTGTAAATTCTGATCTGTAACGAATAGGAACAAATTCATCTTTGAAAGAACCGTCTTTGTTCAATTTTACGTCAGCAGGAGCACATCTGAATTCTTCGTCTTCGTCTGCTGTCATATAAACAACTTCATCAGAAACTTTACCGTCTTTTACAACAAAGAACGGAGCTTCAATAAAGCCGTAATCATTAACTTTTGCGTGAGTTGCTAAAGAACCAATCAAACCTGCGTTTGGACCTTCAGGTGTTTCAATAGGACAAATACGTCCGTAGTGTGAAGGATGAATATCACGAACAGCAAAACCTGCACGTTCTCTCATTAAACCGCCAGGTCCTAATGCTGAAATACGTCTTTTGTGAGTCAATTCAGCCAACGGGTTAATTTGGTCCATAAACTGTGATAATTGAGAAGAACCAAAGAATTCTTTTAAAGATGCAACCAAAGGTTTTGTATTTAAAAGATTCAACGGTGTCAATGTTTCAGAATCCTGCAAAGTCATTCTTTCTTTAACGATTCTTTCGATTCTTGAAAGACCGACTCTGAATTGGTTTTGCAACAATTCACCAACTGATCTGATTCTTCTGTTACCCAAGTGGTCAATATCATCAACAGTACCTTCATCGTATGTCAAATTAATCAAGTATTCGATTGATGCAACGATATCTTGAACTGTCAATGTTCTTTGATTCTTAGGAATATTCAAGTTTAATTTTTTATTCAATTTATAACGACCTACACGACCTATATCGTATTTCTTTTCGTCAAAGAAACGAGCTTCCAATATAGAACGTCCGCCTGCAGCTGAAGCAGGATCGCCCGGTCTTAATTTTTTGTAAACTTCGATTAATGCATCATCAGTTGTTTCTGCTGTATCTTTATCCAAAGTCTTTTTCAAAAATTCAAAGTGAGTGAATAAAGATTCCATTTCACCAACTGTAATACCCATAGCTTTCAACAATGTTGTAGCTAAGATTTTTCTATTTTTGTCGATTTTAACGTAGATAACGTCATTTGAATCTGTTTCTATTTTCAACCAAGCTCCACGATTAGGAATCATAGTTGCGTTGTATAAACGTTTACCTGCAGGAGAAATTTCACGTTTGAAATATACACCCGGAGAACGAACGATCTGAGAAACGATTACACGTTCAGCACCGTTTACAATGAATGTACCTTTGTCAGTCATTGTCGGAATATCACCGATGTAAACTTCTTGTTCTTTAATTTCACCTGAATCACGGTTAACTAATCTTACCATTACACGCAATTGTTTTGCATAAGTTGCGTCATGGATTCTAGCTTCTTCAATAGTATACTTTGCATTATCAAAAGTATAATTAGGTAAGAAGTGAAGTTCTAATCTGCCTGTATAGTCTTTAATAGGAGAGAATGAAAGTAATTCTTCTTTCAAACCTTCTTTCAAAAACCATTCAAACGATTTTTTCTGCACTTCAATAAGGTCGGGTAAATCATCCAAACGAGTATGAGGAATACCCATTGGTGTTACTCTTTCTGCGTATTTTGTGTTAGACATTAATTCACCTCATTTATGTCGTGTAAGTACCAAAAATTGTTATTTCTTCTCAAAACCACCCTGAAAGTTTGATTATTATTCAATTTGAAGGGGTTTATATGAATTATTTACAATTAAAAAATCTAACTTAAGGCTGTAAACCTTTCATTTTACTGAATTTCAGCTAAATGAATATTTTGTTATTTTAAATTTAGGCATAGTACACCTAACTTAATTTAACATGTTCTTAAATCATAATACATCAAACTTTCACGTCAAGAAAATCATGAAATTTTTATAAAAAACGTTGTAACATTTTGTAAAAATTTATCTCAAAAAACCAATGAAAAGTTTTGTGCCGCAAGAGTTTATGGATTTTAAAATTTACATATTTAAAACAAGAGAATTGTTAAATTTTCATTGTTATTAATATTTTTTACTGTACTGGTTAATTAGCTGGATTGTTTCGCAAATCAAGCTTTTGATTTGCTCACAATGACTGCCTGTCATTATTTTTAAAAATATAAAACAAACGGATTATTCAAAATATTGAAAATTAATTTATAATTATTAATTATAAATTATGAAACTTATTGTAAATTTATTTGCATTATTAATAATATTATTTACAGGTCTATTAACAAACGCAGAGCCGTTAAAAGCAGGTGTGTCAATAGATTCAGTTCCTGACACATTCTTTGGAAGTTGGAGAGTAGTCGCAAAAATTGACAAACAAAAAGGGGAAACTTATTTTAAACCTATCGCAATAGATTTATGGAACTTATCAAGGCAAGGTAACGTCATAAATCTTACGAACCCGTTTACAGGAGCAAGCGCTTCTGTTAATGTGGAATACGCAGAGGGAAACCTTATAAGATTTACAAAAACAGGAAACTATGACGGAAACAAGAAATTAACAGACACTGTTGATCTGAAACTTATGGGGGATACCTTTACAGGAATAAATACATTGACACTGGAAACGTATTCAAACTTTGACAATTCGCTGATAAGAAAAGATTCGGCAATATATATATTAAAGGGAGAAAAAGTTTCCGGAGAGAGCATAACAGGAAATTGAGGATAAATGGAAAAATTAAATTTTGACACAATTATTTTAGGCGGAGGCCCCGCAGGGCTTTCTGCTGCAATATATTCAAGCAGAGGAGCTGTTTCTACGGCAATCATTGATACAAATATGTTTGGCGGACAACCGTCAAATTACCTTGAACTCGAAAATTACCCCGGCGCAAAACTTGTGGGCGGATATGATTTAATGGAAAAATTTGAAGAACACGCAGACATGTTCGGAGTTAATAAATTTCCTATGCAAGAAATAGAATCTGTAGATTTAAAAAATAAAATAATAAAAACCAAAGAATACGAATTTTCTGCAAAAACTATCATCATCGCAACAGGAGCGCAGCCTACAAAACTCGGAGTAAAAGGTGAAAAAGAATTCACAGGCAGAGGTGTGAGCTACTGTGCGGTATGTGACGGAGCTTTTTACAGAAACAAAACAGTAGCCGTTGTCGGAGGAGGAAATGCAGCGGTTGAAGAAGCAATGTACCTTACAAAATTTGCTGACAAAGTTTATGTTATCCATAGAAGAGATGAATTGAGGGCTGATAAAATAGTTCAGGAACGAGCTTTCAAAAACGAAAAGTTAGAATTTGTATGGGATAGTGTTGTTAAAGAAATTCAGGGCGAAAATCTTGTAAATAATGTTGTATTAGAAAACGTTAAAACAGGTAAAATTTCAAATTTGAACGTAAACGGAATATTCCCATACATAGGAATAACCCCGAATACAGAATATTTTAACGGACAATTACAACAGGACGCATACGGATTTATTATTACGGATGAAACAATGCAAACTTCAATTGATGGAGTTTTTGCGGTCGGTGATGTCAGAAAAACTCCGTTGAGACAAGTCATTACTGCTGCATCAGATGGTGCTGTCGGAGCTGTTTATGCCGTAAAATTTATTGAACAAAATACTAATTCTTTAAATCAATTAACAAAATAATTAATTTATGTTACAAAAAGGCAATTTTTAAAACACAAAATACTTTATATAAACATAGGTTAGATTATAGGGTTAGTTATTTTGTGTAATTTATGTAACAGTTACATAGGTCAGTTTATGGCATTGCCGTTTTTACGTAATTTTATGCCGATTCAGCAAGTTGCTTACGGCGGCTATTACACACCGATTTATAATCCGTTTTCAATATTCGGCATCCAAAATAACCGGATGCAAAATCCATTCGTTAATAACACTTTTGCAAATAGCAATCCGTCAATATTTAACAACAATACACAAAGAGACTTGAAAGGTAAGGTCCTTTATCAAAACGCATTAGCAGGAATCCCGTCAGAAAAACCAAATCCTCCAATGTGCGCAAGATACGTAAAAAATGCAATAGTAAACAGCGGTCTTGGAGTCTATGAATTAGGCAACGGCGAACAAACCAAATATATGCTCAGAAAAAATCCAAATTTCAGAGAAGTTGCAGTTAAAGGGGAAGATTTAAAAAATCTGCCTGAAGGTACTGTTATAACATATGATGCATTTGATTCTGCTATAGACGAAAACGGACAAACATACAATGTCGGAGAAAACGGACATGTCGTAATTAAAGGTAAAGGCGAATATGCCATAAGTGACAGGTTTGAAGACTTTATCATACCGTCAGACAACGCGCATACGTTCGTTCTTGCTTAATAAAAATTTTTCAGAACATTTTCTGTCTGTTTTTTTAAATCATTTATCGTTGTATTGTTATATATAACGTAATCTGACAAATTAACCTTCTTGTCTTGAGGCATTTGGCAATTAATTCTGGCTTTTGCATGTTCTAAAGTATAATTATTACGCTTCAAAAGTCTTTCTAATCTGATTTCATCATTTGTATATATAAATATAATTTTGTCAAAACAGTCTTCCATTTTTGATTCAAACAAAAGAGGAATTCCGACAAAAACAATACTCTCACTTATATTATTACTATAAAATTCATTAATTTTTTCTTTTATTTGAGGATGCATAATTGATGCTATTTTCAATCTCGCATCTTCATCCGAAAATATAAGCTGGGCTACTTTATATCGTGAAAATTCTTCGTCTTCGAATACGTCATAATCCTTAAAAGCCTCATAGAGTTCTTTGTTATTTACAGTCAAAAGTTCATGTGATACTTCATCCGTATCCAAAACCTTAAACCCTTTTCCCGAAATATAATTTTGGACGGTAGACTTTCCTGACGCTATGTTTCCGCAGATTGCAACTCTTTTCATTGTTGGCTTATCCTGTTTAAAAAATTTTTTAAATCTCTTATCTGAGCCGGCTTTATGGGTTTAAACTCCCCACGTCTCAAGCCGTCTAAATTTAATGTGGCATGCTGAATTCTTTTTAGCACTTTTACTTCATATCCGAAATGTTCAAACATTTTTCTTATTTGTCTGTTCATTCCTTGATACAAGGTTATTTGCATTTCAGTATGTTTGCTGTCAATTTCCAAAACCTGAATATCAGCATAAGCTATTTTTTGAGGCTCAATTTCAATACCGCTCGCCATCTGTTCAAGTTCTGATTTTTTCACCTGAGCTTCCACTGTAACCATATAAACTTTTGGAACTTTTACAGACGGATGAGTCAAAGCATTTATCAAATCACCATCATTGGTCAAAATAAGCAAACCTGTTGAATCTTTATCCAATCTGCCAACCGGTTTCAAACTTGCAAGATTATCCGGCAGCAAATCATATATCGTCTTTCTACCTTTCTCATCATCACAAGTTGTAATATAACCTGCCGGTTTGTAAAATCTGTAATATTCGTGCTTTGCCGGTCTTACAAGCTTTTTATCGACAAACACTTTATCCTGCTCTTTTACGAGATAACCAAGCTCCTTAATTATTTTTCCGTTCACCATAACTGAGCCGTTTTCAATATATTCGTCAGCTTTTCTTCTAGAGCATAATCCTGATGATGCAATATATTTATTTAAACGGATGCCGGACATTTTACTTCCTTTTCAAAAGTAGATGCCAAAGGTTCAGGCATTCTGCGATAAAGTTTTGCGTCAGAATGAACAGCAACTATTACAACATCTGCTACTACAAATATTTGATTAGTTTCTTTTGATTTAATAGTTTGTTTAAAAGTCGCTGTCAATCCTGTATAGTTTGACACTTCTGTTTCTACAACAACAACATCTTCAAGTTTTGCAGAAGTCTTATACTTTATATTTATATTTGAAACGGGAAGAAGAATATCTTTTTCTTCCAATTCTTTCAGAGTTAAACCTGTCATGTCTTTGCAAAATTCAACTCTGCCCATTTCCATCCATCTAAGATATGCGCCATGCCAAACAACGCCATAATTGTCAGTATCAGAAAAATAAACTTTTGTTTCAAATGTATGTTTCATAATAAATTTATTATAGCATAAAAAACCTTGACTAAAATTTTTGTTTATTTTAGAATCTATTTCGTACCCCAATTGTCGGGATGTGGCGCAGCTTGGTAGCGCACTTCGCTTGGGACGAAGGGGTCGCACGTTCAAATCGTGTCATCCCGACCATTTAAAAAGGCTAACGAAAGTTAGTCTTTTTTATTTAAGTTGACTTGACCATTCTTTTATAATAGACTTTAAAAGAGAATGTCATTCTGAGGCTATATTTTTGAGATTCTTAACTTTGCTCAGAATGATTGAGAGCCGAAGAATCTCATAACACAGAGGATTAGGGAAATTGGATTTTACTACATTAACTATTAAATTTTTGCAATTATTAGCACACTATGTTGGTAACTACGGATTTGCAATAATTGTTCTTACGGTAATTATAAGGTTGGCTATGTGGCCTTTGAATGTTTCGCAACAACGTTCTATGAAAATGATGCAAAATCTTCAGCCAAAAATAAAAGCTATTCAAGACAGGTACAAAAGCAATCCGCAAATGATGCAGCAAAAACTTATGGAATTTTATAAAGAACACAAGTTCAATCCAATGGGCGGATGTTTACCTTTATTAATTCAATTACCTATATTTATATTATTGTATTCAGCATTAATGAGTCCACAATTTATACAGATTGCAGGAGATACTTCTTTTGGATTTTTAGGAAGATTGGATACAACACTTAGAGCAACTGCAGGACGTTCTTATGACGGACAATTTGGAGTTTCTCAGGGCGATACATTTATGGCAGGCAAGGTTGCAAAAGTTTATTTGCCTGACGAAATTTTAGATAACGTAAAAATTAAAAATCCGGCAAAAGCAGTTGAAATTCAAGGTGAATTTAATGCCGGTGATAAAGTAGATTTAAAAATGTCTTTAGATTATTTGAACTTAAAATTTGAACAACTTGCACAAATTGAAAAAGTTGAAGTTCAAATAACAGATACGGCAAACAAAGAAATTGAAAATGTAACCTTTACAAAACAGGGTAACATTTTAGCAGCATCTGTTCCGACTGTAAAAACGGAAAGAGCATTCCATTGGGATGTATTTATACTGATTGCACTGTTTGCAATAACAATGTTTGCATCACAAAAAGTCATGATGGCTGCAAACAAACCAAAGAATGGTGCTGTTGATCCGACACAGGAAGCTTTGCAAAAATCTATGGGAACATTTATGCCAATCATGATTATAGGTACATTTGTTATAATCCCAATTCCTGCCGGCGTATTACTATACCTTGTAACAAGCAATGTAATACAAATAGTTCAAACAGTAATTGTTAACAAACAAATTGACATGGAACAGGCACATGCCGGCAATGTCGTTACGGATACTGAAATAGCTAACGCAAAAAAGATTGAACCAAAAGAATAATGTCATTCTGAGGCGGAATTTTAAGAGATTCTTCGCTGCGCTCAGAATGACGTATAAGCCGAAGAATCTCATATATTGAAAAATGTTACTTTCCGAATACGATTACAATTTACCTGAAGAACTTATTGCGCAATTACCTGCTGACAAGCGTGAAAATTCTCGCATGATGGTTTTGGACAGAACAAATTACTCGATTGAACATAAACATTTTTATGACATTGTTGATTACATTGATAAAGATACTCTTTTGGTTATGAATAACACAAAGGTTCTTCCCGCTCGTCTTATCGGACACAAGGACACAGGAGCAAAAATTGAAGTGTTTTTGTTGAAACCTATGGGAGATAAAAACTCAAATTCTTGGGATGTTTTGATAAAACCATCAAAAAGAATAAAGCCTGATACTGTTATAAAGATAAGTGATGAGCTTTCAGCAAAAGCAATAAAAAGATTGGAAGAAAACGGTGAATGGCTAGTTGAGCTTTTGTATGACGAAAGCAAAAATATTCTTGATGTTCTTCACAAAAACGGTAACATACCGCTTCCACCCTATATAGAGCGAAAAATTCCTAATGAAGATTTAAAAAAGTTAGATTTTGAACGCTACCAGACTGTTTATGCAAAAGATGAAGGTTCTGTTGCAGCACCGACTGCAGGCTTACATTTTACACAAGAAATATTAAATAAATTAGAAAAAAATGGGGTTGAGCTTTGTTATGTAACCTTGAATGTAGGACTTGGGACATTCAGACCTGTTCAATGCGAAAATATATTGGAACATAAAATGCATTCAGAAAGTTTTGAGATTTCAGAAAAAGCTGCCGAACAAATTAACAGAGCAAAAAAAGAAGGTAAAAAAATCCTTGCTGTCGGAACAACAACAGTTAGAACACTTGAAACAGCCTTTCAAAAATACGGTTGTATTAAAGCCTGCCACGACACATCAGAATTATTTATTTATCCCCCGTACGAATTTAAAGTCATAGACAATCTTATAACAAATTTTCACTTGCCAAAATCAACATTATTAATGCTTGTGAGTGCATTGGCAGGAAAAGATTTTATTTTTAAAGCTTATGAAGAAGCAATAAAAAATAAATATCGTTTCTTTTCATATGGTGATTGCATGCTTATAAAATAAATTACAGATAATTTGCAAGTATATTTCTGACATAATTTTGGGTTTCTTTATAGGGCGGAACACCTGAATATTTATCTACAGCTCCCGGTCCGGCATTATAAGCAGCAAGTGCTAAAATTACATTTCCGTTATATTTATTCAGCATTGATTTAAGATATTTGACACCGCCCTCTACATTTTGCACTGTATTATAAGGATCTTTTACTCCTAAGTTCTTTGCAGTTGAAGGCATCAATTGCATTAAACCCATTGCGCCCGATTTTGATTTTGCTTTCGGATTAAATCCTGACTCTTGTTTTATCAAAGCCTTTACAAGTTTTTCATCAACTCCATGCTTTTTAGAAATTTGAGATACAACATTCATTATCTGAGCTTTGCTTGCAGGCTGTTGTATGTTTGTCTGCGCTGCAACAGCTTCCTGTAAAACATTTTGAGATGAAAGTTGTTGTACAGGTCTTACATTGTCAAGAGATTGCCCTATATTCTGACTTACAATATTTGCCTGAACCTGTTTTAATTTCGGATCCAAAAGAAGTGTTCCGAAATTTGAACGGGATGTAGCCTGCAAAACTTTTTCAAAAGTTGGGGAATTGATTTTTGCATTATTCGGATAAATCGTATCAAGCGGATTTTGAGCCTGCTGAGGAGCATTAAGGTTGTTTACCTTATTTGCAATCTGAGCATAACGCTGCATTGCTTGAGTTTGTCCTCCCGTATTCAACAGATTTTGAATAAAATTTGAAAACATTTTTACCTCTACCCGATTTTTATTCTACATATAAATTGTAGTTTCCGTATCATTTAAATTAATGATTTATTTAAAATAGTCAACCGGCACGACAATATATTATAATTTATACAGCATGCGATTGATTTTTTCTTGTATATTTTGCGTTTTTGCGTTGTTTTTGATACAATAAATGCATAGAATAGGAAAGGTACAAAATGAAATTTTCATCATCATTCAAGGTTGGATTGTTAACTCTGCTTGCGTTAATGCTATTAATAGGAGTTGTATTCAAAGTAAAGGGCAGAACATTTTCTTCTGCTGACAGAGTTGAAATTATATTCAAAGACGTTAACGGTTTGCGTCCCGGAGCCGGTGTACAGATGATGGGATTGAGAGTCGGTCAGGTAGAAGAAATAAAACCCGTTGTAGAAGGTGAAAAGAGTTATGTTAAGGTTAAATTCGTTATAACCGAGCCAAACGTTGATATTCCGAAAGCTTCTATGATATCAATACAACAATCCGGACTTATCGGGGAATTATTTTTGGAAATTACACCGCCCAGAACAAGAACTGTTTTCGTACCAATGCTCACAAAAGATATTTTATACAAAGACGACAGAGTTCAGATGAAACTGGATGACAAATACTATGACATAGGAAAAATTAAGAACATCGAAGTTATAGCAAAAGATGCCATTCCTTACAAAGTTAAGGATATAATTAAAACAAATTATGCATACAAAATTGATTATGTTGCAAATTTACCGGGACTTATTTTGCCGGAATTTCTAAAAGGTAAAGTTGTCAAAGAAAACGGAACTAACGTTTTGAGAATATCGACTTTGGATGAAATAACACTACCATATCCAAATCAAAAATCACCATACACTATAATTGAACCGATGAGAATATCTGATTTTATGGATTGGCAGTACAGAGCAGCAGAATCTCTGACGGAAACAAACAAAAAAATAAACGACCTGCTGTCAGATCAAGTAATTGCTGAACTAAAAATGTCCGTAAATAATATTAATAAATTAACAGGTGAAACATCTGAAACAATGAGCAAATTGAATGATTTGTTAGACCAATCCAAAGGTGATATTTCTCAGCTTATGGTTATGATGGACAGAGCAACAACTGATTTCAATATTCTGGCATACAACATAAACGGTTTAATCGGAGATCCGAAATTTAAAACAACATTATACTCTACAGCAGATTCTGTTGATAAATTAGCACAAAATCTTAATAAACTTATAGGCAACGAAGAAGAAGCAAAGGCTCTTTCTGCTGATTTACACGCAATTACGCACAACGTAAACGAAATCAGCGGATATATAAATTCTCTTACAAAAGATGATAACTTGAAAAAAGATATAAATCGTGCAGTTGCTAACGTAAACAACGCAATGGTCAACATTTCGACCGCTTTAGAAACTGTAAACAGAGTAAATCCTGATAAGAAAACAGAACTTCAGTCAATAATTGATGACACAAGAGTTACAACAGAAAACTTGAAAAAATTCTCTGAAAAATTAAACAAGAGATTTTTACTCTGGAGATTGATGTTCTAGTTCTCTCGTACTTTTAAAGAGAGCCGGATGAGTATTTTCATATTGTCATTCTGAGGCTGAAAAGTTTTGAGATTCTTCGCTAACGCTCAGAATGACAGACAGCCGAAGAATCTCATAAAATTTCTAAACAAAAATATGAACCTAAAAACTGAAATAACAAAAATACACTATAACAAAAGCGCAAAAGGCTTGCTTGTAAAAGTTTTAGACTTTGCATCTTTATTTTACGGAATAGGAAGCGGGTTAAAAAATTTTCTTTATGATAACAATATGCTAAAGCCTAAAAAAGTTAACGCTTTTGTAATCTCTGTAGGCAACATCACAACAGGCGGGGTTGGAAAAACTCCTGTTGTAGCTGAAATTGCAAAACACTTAACCGATAAGGGCGAAAAAACAGCCATTGTATCTAGGGGTTATGGCGGTAAATTGTCAAACAAAAATGTTAATATAATTTCTGACGGAAATGAAGTTTTTTATAACGCCAAAGATTCAGGAGACGAACCATATTGGCTTGCAACAAATACAAAAGGAGTTATTGTTGCGACCTGTAAAAACAGATATTTAGCGGCAAACTATGTAATAGAAAAATACGGAGTTACAAAAATTATTCTTGATGATGGTTTCCAACACAGAAAATTACACAGAGACATTGATATTGTTTTAATGGATAGCGAAAAAGGTTTCGGCAGAGAAAAGCTTTTGCCTGCAGGACCTTTGAGAGAAGGGTTCGAAGCTTTTAAAAGAATTAATAAATTAGTTATAGTAAGCAAAAATATTGAACACACACGAGCTGAAAAGCTTGCCAAAATAATGAACAAAAAAACCGGAATAAAAACACTTGTATGCCAAACTGAACCGGATACAGTTTATAATATAAACACAGGTAAAGTTTTAAATCCTGAAAATAAAGCTATTGCAGTGTGTGCCATCGGTCAACCCGAACAATTTTATGCATTTTTAAAAAATTATAACATCGCCGATAAAGTTTCTTTTGACGATCATCACATATACACAGAAGAAGAACTTCCAAAAGGAATTATCATTACTACGGAAAAAGATGCTGTTAAAATGAAGGATTTTTCACGCAATGACATCTATGCATTAAAATTAAAAACAAATATTGATGTGGAAAATCTTTTAGCATAAAATTACCTTATGAAAGATTCTGATATAGGAAATATGATAAAAGATTTAAAGGCTGCAAAACAGCCTTTGAGCGATTTTGCACAATTAATGGAAAATTTTCATGATCCGTTTCTTGTGCTTATAGCCTGCATATTAAGCCTCAGAACTAATGATAATACAACGTATCCTGCAACACTCAGAATGCTAAAACTTGGCAAAACTCCTGAAGATTTTGCTAAATGCGATATAAAAGAACTTGAAAAAGCAATCTATCCTGTCGGATTTTACGCAAATAAAGCTAAACAGATTGTAGATTTATCAAAGGAGCTGGTTGAAAAATATAATTCAAAAGTTCCCGATTCAATTGAAGAACTTTGCAAATTTAAAGGAGTCGGGAGAAAGACCGCAAACCTTACAATAGCAAAAGGTTATAACAAACCTGCAATTTGTGTGGATGTACATGTACACAGAATCTTTAACAGAATGGGTTATGTAAATACAAAAACTCCGGATGAAACAGAAATAGTTTTGAGAGAAAAACTACCTCAAAATTTCTGGATAGATATAAATACACTATTGGTAACACACGGAAGAAATGTTTGTAAACCGATTAAACCTAAATGTCAAGTCTGCCCGATTAAACAATATTGTGACAAAAATTTATAAACCAGCAAAATTTTTTGAGAAATTTATATCGCAATATTGAAGAATTAACAAACTTCCTAATAAGAAATCGCAACTATATCATTTATAAATAACTTGATTTTAAATATTGTTGTGCGATAATTTTGTCAAGATTGTAATATAGTGTATACAATCGGGGTTAAGAAGGTAAATTAATAGGAGATCGAGAATGAGTGTAGAAACCCCTCATAAAATCGATACATCCAAGTTAGATGAAATTATCAAATCTTATGATAGTAAAAAATCTAACTTGATTGCGATTTTGCAAAAAGTACAGGAAGTATACCGATATCTTCCTGAAGATGCAATGATTTATATCGGAACAAAAATTGAAGGTTTGTCACCTGCAACAGTATTTGGGGTGGCTACTTTTTATGCACAATTTTCATTAGAGCCAAAAGGCAAGTATGAAATAAAAGTTTGCGATGGTACGGCATGCCACGTTAGAGGTTCAATGCCTGTATTAAACGCTATAAGAAATAAGTTAAATCTTAAAGAAGGACAAGTTACAAGCGATAACGGTCTTTTTTCTTTAGAAATTGTAAGCTGTCTGGGAGCTTGCGGTTTGGCACCTGTATGTGTGGTTAATGACAAAGTTTATCCGCAAATGACCTCCGATGCAATAAGCATGGTGCTCGATACACTAATGAAAGAGGAGGGAAGCAACTAATGGCATTAAATATTGATATAAAAGAAGAACAAAAGAGAGCTCAAGAGGATATTAAAAATCAAGGTTTAAGAGTTCTTGTATGCGCCGGAACAGGATGCGTAGCTAACGGTTCACTTAAAGTTATTGAAAAATTTAAAGAACTCGGAGCAAATGTTGGTGTTTTATCGGAATATGACAAAATGACTACTGTTCCGACAGGCTGTCACGGCTTTTGCGAACAGGGTGTTTTGGTTGTTATTCCAGACAAACACGTAACGTACGTAAAAGTTAAAGAAAAAGATGTTGAAGAAATTTATGAAAGTCATATTAAAAACAACAAACCTGTTGAACGTTTGATGTATGTTGATCCAAAAACTCACGAACACGTCCAAGATGACGAGCATATTAATTTTTATGCAAAACAAACAAGAACTGCATTAAAAAATTGCGGAAACATCAACGCTGAAAGTATTGATGAAGCAATTGCCGTAAGAGGTTATGAAGCTTTGGCAAACGTCTTGAAAGAAAATAATCCTGATGCGGTTATTGAAACTATTGAGAAATCAGGTTTAAGAGGCAGAGGTGGCGGCGGCTTCCCTACAGGAAGAAAATGGAAATTTACAGCCGCAAACAGAGGCGGAAAATCTTACATTGTTTGTAACGGTGACGAAGGTGACCCCGGTGCATTTATGGACAGATCCGTTATGGAAGGAGATCCGCATAAACTTCTTGAAGGTATGGCAATTGCCGCATTTGCAATCGGTGCAGATGAAGGTTATATCTATGTTCGTGCAGAATATCCGCTTGCTATTAAACGTTTGAGAAAAGCAATTAAAGATGCCGAAGAAAGACATTTCTTGGGTAAAAATATAATGGGAAGCGATTTTTCACTTGATATACACATCAAAGAAGGTGCAGGCGCTTTCGTTTGCGGTGAAGAAACAGCTCTTATCGCATCAATAGAAGGTGAAAGAGGTATGCCTCGTCCAAAACCTCCATTCCCTGCAAATAAAGGTTTGTTTGGAAGGCCAACTTTGATTAATAACGTAGAAACGTTGGCAAACGTTCCTGTTATTATGCTAAACGGCGCAGATTGGTTTGCCAAAATGGGTACTGAAACTTCAAAAGGGACAAAAACATTCGCCCTTACAGGTGATGTAAACAATACCGGCCTTATTGAAGTCCCGATGGGTACTACATTAAGAGAAATCGTATTTGACATCGGCGGCGGAATGAGAGACGGTAAAAAGTTTAAAGCCGTTCAAATCGGCGGCCCGTCAGGCGGATGTTTAACAGAAGAACATTTGGATATTCCGATGGATTATGACAACTTAATCAAAGCAGGAGCAATGGTTGGTTCAGGCGGTTTGGTTGTTATGAGTGATAAAACTTGTATCGTTGAAGTCGCAAGATTCTTTATGAACTTTACTCAGCATGAAAGCTGCGGTAAATGTGTTCCTTGTCGTGAAGGTACAAAAAATATGCTCAAAATTCTTGAAAAAATTGTTGCTGGCAAAGGAACAATGGAAGATCTTGAACTTTTGGAAGAATTGGCACATGCAGTTAAAGACGGTTCGCTTTGCGGGCTTGGTAAAACTGCTCCAAACCCTGTACTTTCAACTTTAAAATACTTTAGAGATGAGTATATTGCACACATCAAGGATAAAAAATGTCCTGCAGGTGTTTGTACTGCAATGAAGAAGGTTGTTATTATGGAAGACCTTTGCAAAGGCTGTACAAAATGTGCAAGAACTTGTCCTGTTGGTGCTATTGACGGTACAGTCAAAAATCCTCACCATATTAATCAGGATAAATGTATTAAATGTGAGGCTTGTTTGAAAAATTGTCCGTTTAAGGCGATTGTACTTGAATAGTTTAGAAAAATAAGGAATTATAATTATGACAGATAAAAAAACACTATTTATAGACGGAAAAGAGGTTGAGTTTACAGATGAACCCAACTTATTGGAAGTGATTAGAAAAGCAGGAATGAATGTTCCAACATTCTGCTACAGACCTGATTTAACTTCTTTTGGTGCCTGCAGAATGTGTGTTGTTGAAGTTGAAGGCAGAGGGATTCAATCTTCTTGCACTATGCCACCTGAAGCAGGTTTGAAAATACATCTGAACACAGACAGAACAAGAAGAATTAGAAAAACTGTTCTGGAACTTCTTCTTGCTAATCACGACAGAAGCTGCTTAACTTGTGATAAATCAGGAAACTGTGAATTACAACAATACGCAGAAGAATATGGTATCAAACAGATTAGATATCCGGACAAAGCTGATGATGAATATTTACCTGTAGATGATTCGAGTCCGTCACTTGTAAGAGATCCTAACAAATGTATTCTTTGCGGTGCTTGTGTAAGAGCTTGTACTGAATTTCAAGGTCACTCTGTTTTAGGCTTTGCTAACAGAGGTTCAAAAACAGTAGTTCAACCAATGAACGGCAGACCTTTGGGACAGGTAGATTGTGTAAATTGCGGACAGTGTGCTGCAGTTTGCCCTACAGGAGCTTTGACAATAAAATCTGATATTGAAAACGTTTGGAAAGAAATTACAAATCCGAATAAAAAAGTTGTTGTTCAAATGGCGCCGGCAACTCGTGTTGCAATTGGCGAAATGTTTGGACTTGAACCGGGCGAAAATTCTATCGGCAAAATGAATGCAGCACTTAGACGAATTGGATTTGACTTAATTTTTGATACAAATTTCTCTGCAGATTTAACAATTATGGAAGAAGCTTCAGAATTTTTGGGACGTTTGCAAAGCGGACAAAATCTTCCGTTATTTACTTCTTGTTGTCCGGCTTGGATTAAATATATAGAAACAGCTCATCCTGAAATGTTGCATCATCTGTCAAGCTGCAAATCTCCAATGAGCATGATGTCACCCGTTTTGGTTGATTTGTTACCAAAACGTTTGGAAATCGAAAGAGAAAATTTGGTAGTTGTTGCAATTATGCCTTGTACAGCAAAGAAATACGAATGTAAACGTGACGATTTGATGAGAAACGGCAGAGCTGATACTGATTATGTATTAACAACTCAGGAGCTCGGCAGAATGATAAAAGAAGCAGGTATTAATTTTAACGCAATTGAACCTGAGCCAAATGATTCTCCGTTTGGTGAATATACAGGTGCTGCTACGATATTTGGTGCTTCAGGCGGTGTTGCTGAAGCTGCAGTTCGTACAGCTTATGAATTTGCTACAGGTGAAACTTTGGAAAGTGTTGATATAAAAGAACTCAGAGGAACAACAAACAGATGCCGTGATGTTGAACTTGATATCAAAGGAACAAAGGTTGTTGTAAGAGTTGTTTCAACATTGAAAGAAGCTGAAAAATCACTTCAGGAAATTAAAAATGGTACTGCAAAATTCCATATGCTTGAAGTTATGGCTTGTCCCGGAGGATGTATCAATGGCGGCGGTCAGCCAAGAAGCTGTGATAATTCAAAGATAAAAGCTGAACGTGCAAAGGGGTTATATAAAGAAGATTCTGAATTGAAATTAAGAAAATCTCATGTTAACCCATCAATTAAAAAACTTTATGATGAATATTTGGAAAAACCAAATTCTCACAAAGCACATGAAATTTTGCATACAATTTATAAGGATAAATTGACAGGTTCTTACAAAGATATTAAATAAAAAAAAGCCCTCTTTTAAAGAGGGCTTTTTAAATCTTCAAATAATTTTTCAAACTCAGGAAATGATATATTTACCCATTCAAATCCGTTTATAATTATTGGCTTACTACAAATTAATCCTGCGACATAAAGACTCATGGCAAGCCTGTGGTCATGGTATGTTTCGACATCGCATCCACCTTTTAATTTTGTTTTACCATTTATAATAAATCCATCAGGGGTCTCCTCAATATCAGCTCCGAGTTTTTTCAGTTCAGTAAAAGTCGCTTTAATCCTGTCAGATTCCTTGTTTCTCAAATCTTGCGCATCTTTAATTATTGTAGTGCCATTAGCTTGTGTTGCTAAAACCGCAATTACAGGAATTTCGTCTATAAGTTTTGGTATGATTTCGCCCTCAATTGTGCAGGATTTAAGCTCTGAGTATTCAACCTTAATATCCCCTACAGGTTCACCTGAAATTTCTTTTTTATCAAGTATTTCAACATTTCCACCCATTTTTTTGACAACATCAAGAATACCTGTCCTTGTCGGGTTTAAACCTACATTTTTTAAAATAATTTTTGAGTTTGGAATGATTAGACCTGCAACTATGAAGAATGCTGCCGATGAAATATCTCCGCACACCTCTATTGTTTTCGGTTCAAGGTCCGACTTTGCTATTGTTACTGTATTTCCATTCGCAGAAATATTTGCACCCATATATTTTAGCATTCTTTCTGTATGATCACGTGAAATATGAGGTTCTGAGAAATTTGTTAATCCGTCACATTGCAATCCTGCAAGAAGGATGCAGGATTTAACCTGAGCGGAAGAAAGCTGAGAGTTGTATTCAATACTGTGTAGTTCTTTCCCAAAAATTTCAAGCGGAGCTTTATAATCCTGAGATTTAATTTCTGCCCCCATGAGTGTAAGAGGTTCAATAACGCGTTTCATCGGGCGTTTTGAGAGGCTTTCATCACCTATCAAAATAGAATTAAAATTTTGCCCGGCAAGAACACCAGCCATAAATCTCATTGTTGTACCAGAATTTCCACAATCCAAATAAGTTGTTGATGCTAATAATTTTCCTGTTGAATTTATTATTAAATTATTATTTTCAAATTCAGTATTAACACCAAGTGACTGACAAATTTTTAATGACGAAAGCGGATCTTGTCCTTTAGAAAAATTTTTTATAATTGATTTACCTTTAGCGAGCGAAGCCAATATTACAGCTCTGTGTGATATTGATTTGTCAGAAGGAACAAGAATTTCGCCATTAAGACCGTATATAAATTTTTCAACAGATTTATCCATGAAAAGATTTTAGCATAAATTATGTTTTTATGGTAATATCTATATATAAACAATGCAGAGAGGTGTCCGAGCGGTTTAAGGTGCAATCTTGATTTTGGGTTTTTTACAGGTTTTACAAGTTTTATTAAAAAGATAGAAATAACAAGCATTTTATAAAGTTTTATTCAAAAATCTTTTACATTTTTTACAAGTTTTCTTGATGAAAATTGAGCACGATTTGAGCACGATAAAATTTTATTAAGTGTTTGTATTAAGCAATAAAAAAATCCCTCTCAATTAAGAGAGGGAGTCGTACTTACTGTCTGTAAGAAAAAAGATTATGCTTTATAATGTGCATCAAACTTTCTGCGGTTGTTTCCGTCTGCTTTATATGAAACGTGAACCCACGTCATACCATCTTTGGAATGTTCATATAAAAGCTGATCATAGTCTAAATAATTCTTGATATAATCAAAAGCTATTTTTAAATCTTTTTGAGGACATACAAAGTCTGCTGCCTGTCCTAAAACGTGTTGAGAGTTTACAGCACCACCAATCTTTTTATTAAGTACAGGGCATCTGTAACCGGATGTAATTATCATTGGAACTCCCAAATAATTGCGCAATGGCTGCAATACATTTTTACATAATGCAGTTAAATTCTTTATAACCGCTTTGTCAGGTGTGTTATTAATGCCGTTTGCTTTTGCTGTTACCGAGTATGTTAATTCAAACAATGAAAAGTTATCTGATAAGTACATTATTTTTGCTCCATTCTGTCGATTCTATGGTGTGCCGATTTTGTGCTGTCCTCTACTCTAACCATTCTTTCAATAAGATTGTTATGTTTATCTTGCTTATTTTCAAGATTTATTAGTTTTTCTTCAAACTTACCTATTTTAAAAGCTATATAAAGGGCTTGAATTATTACTGTAATTAATATGCCTGCCAGTTCGTAACTCATAATTATATTTTCCATTCCTTACAATTAAAAGTAGCTTGAAAAGCCTGTACTGCACCAGACATAATATTTGATTTAACCGTTTTTGTACCGTAAGTCTTTAATAAATCCCTGAATATTAAAGATGTCAGCCGTCTGTATTCTGCAACGGTTATCTGCTCTCTCAATAAGTTTTTGTAAATATATTCTTTGTATTCCAAAATAAAATCGTGAACCATTGACGGCACTTTAAATTCGGGATTGTCTTTAGAACCTACAAAAAACCATAATATGCTTGGTATGTCTGCCCCGTTCCAAACATAATCAGCAGGAATTGTAAAAGAAAAAGTCCTTACAGTTGTAACTACGTTACATATAACATCAATATCTAACTTGTACGGATATTTTTTCTTATCCTTATTTAAAGTTGTTTTTTTGCCCTCTTTGTCGGTAATTACAACCTTTTCATCGCCTAGTTTTAATAATCTGTCGTGATAAAGAGGCTCAATGTTAAATGTTACTGCTAAAACTTTTTCTTTCATATCCGTACTCCCTTTTGAAAACAGTAGGGGTAGCCTGAACCCCTACCGCTTGATTTGTTGTACTACATATACAATCGGTCTTGGGAATAATCCCAAAAGCTTTACATAATACAACAAGCTATAACCTTATTATAACCTTTATTCCTATTTTACTTTTTGTCAGTATCGGCAAAATCCTGAAGTTTGCCGTTGATTTGAACATTGATAGTAAAAAAGGTAAAATGGTTTTGTATCTTTTGTTTGTTGTCCCTTTCAGGCTGTTTTTGCAAATTAGCCGTAAAATACGACTGATTGTTTTCCACCGTTTGTTGTGGTTCCTGTGCCATTGTCGGTAGTGCCATTAACATAATGGCTAAAATGATTAGTCTTTTCATACTTGCTCCTTTTGTTTGTATCTGTCGGAAATCTTTTAATTTGCGGATATTTAATCGCTAAAATTCTCATAAGTTCTCCATTTCTTCTATATTATCAGTATCGGTATCCGTATCAGTATCGATATCGGTATCAGTATCGCTGTCGCTGTCCGTATCAGCAGGTTCAGGTTCTACCTTTTCGGGCAACTTTTTATTTTCAAATAAATAATCCATATCATCAGATGTATACCCTAACAACATCCCAACCATATCAATTATTCTGTTACCGTCTTTGTCAACCGCTCCACGATAAAAGTTATTTGCCCTAAACTCTATCGCAAGCCCTTTTAAATCAATTTGCGGTGCTTTTTCTTTAATCAATGCTTTTAAATCCTCAAAGTCCATTTGCAACTCTGAATAATATAAAGCACGTTCAACATCTGAAGGGGTGAGGATTAATGCATCTAATCTTTCACGTTCTGCTCTTTTCTTTTCTTCTTCCCAATTAGGATTTAAAACAAGTTCCCCGTCAACGACAATATATTTGCCTTGTTCATAATCTTCTGGTAGTTCTAAAACATTGTCGTAAAATCTTTCAAGAGCTTGTCTTGTTTCTGCGGTTAAAATACCGTTATTTTGAATTGTATAATATCTCATTATTAGCTCCTTTTATTCAAACTCAAAACCAGAGCCGTCCTCGTGTGGGTCTGGAGTTATTCCACCATCTAGCGTTCCAGAGCTAGACGTATTATTGCTACTAGTTCCTTTCAATGGGGCATACCAAGCTACGTGATTTGCTGAACTTTTACCAGAACATTTTACGTATATTCCTTTAGGTAATACAGTATAAGAGCTTCCCATACAAGTCCAACCCCAATTACCAATTGTGACCCAATTTGTACCATCTAAGCTAATATCAGTACGACAATAAGCAGTATAGGTATCACTATAATCTTCGTGATAAACTACGGCATCACAAGGTAATTGAATACTTGTATTATAAGGAATAGTTATCCTAGAGGAAAAATCAGGCATTCCCCAAGATATAATAGTATCTTTAGCTGTTTGACTAGGGTTCATATTATCAAAGTTTAAATCAACTTTATTATTAAAAAGTTCTGCATTTAACCCTGCGGTTTGTTCTATTGCTGTTTGGCTATAATCACCTACATAGAAGTACAAATACATCTGCGTTGCACGTTCTTGTACAGGAGCATTGTTTTGGTAGGTAGATGATGAGCGAGAAGCATTAAAAGAAATATTATTCCAACCTAAACCAGAGCCATTTGCATTATAATTAATATTTAAACTATTATGTGACGAAGATGAAAAAACACCACTATAAAAATCATTATTTGAATATAAATGTCCATATTCACCTTTAATATTTGGCAAGCTTTCATCTATCTTATCGCCTACATTTGTTCTCAATCCCTCAAAACCGTATTTCGTACGAGGTAGTTTGAATTGAGTATTAGTTGTATCTAAAATGTAATACCAAGCTATACCGTATGTATTATAAATATTCAATACAGTTTGCTCTTGGTCAGCTAAGCAGATTTTATGTCCGTCAGTAGCTCTATAAAATGTTACAGTATAACTTCCGATAGTTTCTGTTTCTGCGGTTATGCCCTGTATATCTTGTACAAGGTGGTTATATGCGGATGTATGTACATCACCTGATTGCCACGAAAATGTATCAGCACGAAGCCAAGAGATGTTATTTAATAAATGGTCGCACCATTTGAACTCAAAAAGAGTGCTACCGCCACCGCCTTTTGTTGCAGCTTCATTTATTGCAGCTACAAGGTTTGTTTTGTCCTCTGTTGTTAAATCTGATAAATCCCCGATTTGTTCTGTAAATTTATCATCCAATGCCTGAACACTATCTGCTATTTCGCTTGTGTTTACATACAGATTTCCGTCTGATTCTTGCACAAGTGCATTGTTTTCGGTTGAGCTGATAACATTAATCAAAAATTCTTCTTTTGTTATATTTTTAACAAGGTTCAAATCATCATCGACTAAAACCATTAATTTGTTTTCATTTTCAATAGTTTCTGTTTGTTTTAAATCTCTTACTTTTATGTCCATTATTTAAACCTCGTTTTTACACGCACTTTAATAGCGGGCGGTTGTACTGTATTTGATGCGCCGTAGATTCTGTTGCTTTCCGATGCCCATGAAGTATAGACAGTTTGACCTGTATATTTAATTCTGTCGCCGTTATCCCACTTTATAGAAACATAATTAAACGGGTCGCTCCCAAAACCTGAATCTAATCTTGTATAGTGTTGGTGGTTCGGCAAGCCTGCTGAAATATAACCGAAATTAGAAGCACCCCAAATTGTGCGCCCTCTAAAATCAGGAAGTCTTATAAATCCCTCCGGTTCGGTGCCGTTGTTGTATGTTGTGCCGTATATATTTACAATTTGTGTATAATTTTCATCCGATGTGTCAATTAATCCGCCCTCAAGCCAAATTTCATTGTCTAAAAGAGTATTAGATAACGTGAATATAGGACGTGCGATTTCGTCCGCCTGTTGGGCTTGAATTTGTCTTAATGCTTCTGCAAGCTCTGTTAAGACATTGCCGTCCACAAAAAAACCGCCGTTATCTGTTATCAGATTATTTTCAGCGGTTGAAATCAAACTTGTTATTGCATTCTCTTTTGTCACGGTTTTGACTTCGTTGTTTTCTTCATCGGTGAGGATTAAAAGCCGATTGCCCTCTCTAATTCTCGCCGCCTGTTCTAAATCTTTTACTTTTATACCTTGTTCATTAGCCATTGTTTAATGTCCTTTTTTATCAAGAAAGAGAGGGCAAAATGCCCCCTCTTAAATCAATTATTCGCCCGGAGTTAATACAGAGAACGGATAACGAGTTGCAGCTGTACCGTTTGCACGAGTAACAGGATTTGCCACCTGAACACCTAATCTCATCTTAAATCTCATTGCAGCCATATCTTGCTGAGCCAAAGCATAAACAACTTCTTTAGTTGAAGGATCAATAATTGTTGCTTCAGTTAATAATCTATATTCAATATCTTCACGCAATGCGTAAACTGCCTTTGTCCAGTCTCCGGCAATCATCAAATATTGAGAAACATCAAAGTTGCCGTTTCTGTCAAAGTAGATTTGTTCGCCTGCAAGTCTATCCGGTTCTGTTTCGGTTAAAGAACGCATAAATAAGAATTGTTTAACGCTGTCGCGCAAATCTCTTAATTGTGCTTTCATTCTGTTAGCAGCATAAAAACCATTTACATTGAATCCGTCTTCTTCAACAAGGTTCATAAGACCACCAACACCAATAATGTCAGATGCAAGGTCATTACCTTGAACAGCGCCTACCTGAATTGTGTTGCCTGCTGTAACTGCTGCAGGTGCGATTGCTGCCGGCCAAGAAGTCGGTTTGTTTACCCCAAAGAAAGCAGCTTGGTCGATAACTACGCCAAAAGCAGCTCTAACTTGTGGGATAATTTCTTCCCAAAGATTGTAATCAGCATCAGCGATTACGTTTTCAGGAACAGGAATAATACAGGCGATTTCTTCAGCTGTTAATGTCAAATCGCCCCATTCCATTTTGGTAGTTTGTTTTACTCCGATGTCATCATCGCCTGTGTTACCTGAAGCTTGATTAACGAAATATGCCATTGGCAAGGAGTTAAGAACAGGTCTTTTATCTTCTTTTCTTGACATATTCGGTAATCTTCTTGCAAGTCTTAAAAATGCAGATTCCTGTGGAAGTTCTTGTATAATTTCACGAGAATACTCAACAGGAATTAAACCGCCTGCAGCGGTTCTGTCTAAAATAGCCATAATTTACTTTCTCCTTTTCATTGTTCTAGTCGCAAATGCCACGCAAAAAGTTGTTTTTGTCGGCATCTTTACTGTTTGTGATATTGTTTTCTTTTGGTTTTGGTTCTTTCCCCCCGATTTTTGCGAGTTCATCCGCTTTAAATTGTTCAAGTGCCAATTTTGCGCTTTCTTCTTTTTGGGTTTTTAATAGTGCTGCGAATTTGCCCGCTTGTATTGCAGGGTCTTTTTCATCCACTATCCCCATAAATTCATCAGGGTTTAAACCAACTTCTTTGAATGATGCCCTGAACGCTTCTTTACGCTCAAAAGCCGCCGTTTGATTTCTGTAATACTCCAATTGCTCCTCAGCCGTTTTACTTGCTAAAGTTTGAGTTTCTTTCTCTTTTAGGAGTTGTGAAATCTTACTGTCTTTGCCTTTGCTCTCTTTCAAGAGAGTTTCAAATTTTGCGTTTAAGTCCTCAAATTGTTTCTGTAAGTCGGTATTGTTACCGCCTTCATTGTTTCCGTTGTCGTTTGTGTTCAAATCTGCCGTATTTTGACCGTCAGAATTTGAGACACCACCGTCTTGTTGTGTCATAAATTACTCCTTTTGTTTTCTTGACTTGCTCGCGTTAAACGAGTATGCACTCTCTGCTCGCAAGTCGCTATGTGTGCCAACTATCCGGAAAAACCGGATTACTCAAAAATTCTTAATATAGGGTTGAAATTTGCTGAAAAATAGTAAATAATGTGTGTATGAATGAAGTTATTAATCCAAAAACGAATAAACCTTTTACCAAATCTGAATTAGAAGCATACTATGATAATAATGCTATAAATCCCAAAACGAATAAGCCGTATTCTCAAGCAGAATTACAAACGGCTTATGAAAAAGGAGAAGAATTAAAAATCATATTAGATTTTCTTCCAGATGTTGGTTATATATATGGTTCTCATATTGTTTCTAAAGTTCTAATTAATGAAAATGGTTTAACTAAGGAAGTTTATGCTTAGTTTTTGTATTTTTGGTATTCATTTTCTATAATTTCGCCTATTTGTTTTGCAATACTTCTCGGATTGCGTGATGTCTTATATTCACTCCAAGCCTCAGCAATAAATTCAGCATATTGGTTTTTATTTGTGTTATTCCACGCATAAATACTTAATTCTCTTGTAATTTCATCATTACTTAGAGAATTATATATTTTTTGAATTTCTTTATTTGTTCTAAGCCCTAATAAATAATCTAATTGGTGCCCAAGTTCATGATTTATTGTACCCTCAACGCTTGCCGTTCCTTTTGGTTTGTATTTTCTTGATACTTCTATGGCTTTGCTTTTTATTGTATCAATATATTTTTCTTTACTTTCTAATGGAGTTAATATAAAATATGTTCAAGAGCGTTTAGGGCATGCCACAGCAAGAATGACATTAGATGTTTATCATAGTGTTATGCCAAGTGTAAAATTTGGAGCATTAGAATTGTTAGACAAAATTGAAAATAATGAGCAAATTGAGCACAAATTGAGCACGAAAAACTAAAACGCAGACTACAATGCAGAGAGGTGTCCGAGCGGTTTAAGGTGCAATCTTGGAAAGGTTGTGTGGGAGCAATTCCACCGAGGGTTCGAATCCCTTCCTCTCTGATTTTCTGGGAAATAATCGCACATTGTAACATGAAAGGGATGAGAACCACAAGGCGGAAGCCTTGTCCGGTTCGAGCGCGAGTGAGCTGAGGGCGAAAGCTTATTTGCGAAATAAATAAAATTTATGAAGCAAATAACTGTAGACCCGTAAATGGCGAACGAGCAAGACAATCCCTTCCTCTCTGATTTCTCCGAGCAGAGCCATGAGCGAATTTGCGTACGGATGAAACGAAGTAAAATCCGGATAGCGAAGAAATTGAGCGTTTTGTAACGTAGTTACAGAAGCGAAACTTTCTGAGCACGGAGCAAATTCAAGAAGCAAAGCGAAAGTCGAACAATCATAAACGTAAACGTTGAGTTTTCGTTTTGATTGTGAGCGGTGGCGTTTAAGGCGAGGAGAAAATCCCTTGAAAATTACAAATTGATATCTATAAAAGGGATGAGAACCACATTTTTTTTATTTATTTGCCGATGTAGCTCAGTTGGTAGAGCAACTCATTCGTAATGAGTAGGTCGCAGGTTCGAATCCTGTCATCGGCATATATTATTAGCAAAACAAATAATACGCTTTCATAAGCGTACATCTTACACTTTTTCTAAACTATACCAACCTACTTGGGGTTCTAAATATTGGAACTCTCCTACACTCTTTTACGTCTTTAATTTTGACGGATTTAACTTTCTGTTGTTAATTCTTCCCAGATGCTTGGTACTACGATTAACGCAGTGTAGACAATAAATCCGAATAGAATTAAGTTGATAGCTTCCATGATAACACTCCTATCTTGTTAGCTTAGCGAATTCTTAAACGACAAACACAAATTCGCCATTATATATATTCCCAGAATACAAAAAAATGTAACACTTTTTTACACATAAGTCAAGAAATTGATAAAAATAAATGATACAATAATATTAATGAGGAATTTATGAAGAAAAAAATAGCAAAATTATTTAGCAATCTTTGTTGTTCTTACTGCAGAAATGGATTTGATGAAGATTCAATTGAAGTAAAAAGAGAGGAAGACGGTCTGACTGTTGTTGGGCTGCAATGCAAACATTGCGGTAAAAATTTCGGGGTAGCATTTTTAGGTTTGACAAATATAGATGTAAAAAATTACGAGCCTTTAGAGGTTGTGGAAGGACCCGAACCTATTAGCTATGACGATGTTATTGACGCACACAGGTTTATAAAAAATCTTGATTGTGATTGGAATAAGTATTTACCGAAGCAATAGGCTTTTTAAACTAATTATTAAGAATTGTTAACCTTTAATTTGTCTTAAAAGCAATTTTTTTCATGCAAAAATTTTTATATATGTAAGGTTAGGTTAGTTTATTTTAAATTGGGAAAGGTTAATGTTATGGCAGTAGATTCAACAAATTTTAACAATCCGTTTGCAAATCCATATGCATCAATGTATGGTAATTATGCATCATCAGGATTGAATGAAGATTTTATGGCTAATGCTTATGGCATTTGTCAGAATGATGCAACAAAAGTTGCTAAAGATCCTGTTTTCAAAGGAAATTATAATTTTACAGGACAACCAGCAACAGATACTTATCAAAGATCATCAGGAGCTCTTCCTGCATTAGTATTAGCTGCAACAGCAGGCGGCGCAACTACAGCTGGTTTGTATTATTGGGCTGATGATAAAATCAATCCTTATAAAGATGGCAAATTTGATGATCAATTATTGAAATCTTTGGAGGATAAAAAAGTTCTAACTAACGAAGTTGAAGCGTTAAAATCAAAAAAGATAAATGAAATTTTAGCTAAGAAAAATTTTGATATGAATCAATATAACGCTATTAAACAGATAGCTAAAGATGGAAAAGTCCCAAGTACTGTTACATTGCCAGATTTTACCGGCTTATCTGAAGCAGAAGCTAAAGCTAAAGCAAAAACATTAGTTGATGAACTTGATAAAAAGATAAACGCAATTAATATTGAAAAATTAACAGAAAGAGCTACCAGAACACATACAATTGAAGGTAGTGTAAAACATTTAGATGTATTAACTGCAAGAAAAGCAAAACTTGGTGCATTAGCAGCGGATATTACAACAGAAGACTTGGCTAAACACCTTCAAGATAATGCGAAATTGTATGGCATTGAAGGCAAAGATGCTACAGCTACAGAAGCTAGAGCTAAGAAATTGGCCAAAGCAGGTCTTGATAAAATAAAAGAAAACAATGAAAGTTTAATTACACGCCAACAAAGATTTGTCGATGACGCACGTAACAGAGTAGTTACAAGAATTACAGATACTGCACATTGGGATTCCGCAACAAACACATTGAAAAAAGGAGCTCCGGAAGACATTGCAAAAGCATTTAAAAATTGTAAATTATCAAAAGCCGGCAAATGGGGAGCTGGTGCTGCAATAGTTGGCGCAGTTGTTGGCTGGCTATTCGGCAAATCATAAGAAATCAAGGCCATAACTATATATTAACTCCAACCATCCTAATCCCTAAAGGCAAGGCTTAAAGCCTTGCCTTTGTTATATGATACATGATAAATATTATTTGCAGTTTACTAGCATGATTAGTCTTTATCGGTGAAAAAATAAGTCGACATTGCTATGCCGATATATTGAATCAGCCAATAATTATAATTCTTGCTGTGCTGACGTGTTATCTTTTTGGATATTCAAGTCATCTAACAGTTGGATGTCAACTTTATCTCCGGCTTTTGCTTTATAATTTAGTCCCGGAGTTAGTAATCCGATTGCCCCGCCTACAGCAAAACCTATTGGCATACCAATTGCGAAACCGCCGACAATAACAGCACCGGCCGCTATACCAATTCCGCAGCCAGCTGCTGTTCCGACAGCCATACCGCCAAGAGTCGAGCCGACACCTTTTGCCATTGCATTCAGTTTGCCTCTGTATAAAAAGTCCTTTTTACTAAATAATTTTGCTTTTACAGGAATTTGTGTCCCGTCAGGAAGTTCAACGTATTTGAAGTCCAGATGAACCTTTCCGCTTCTGTTAAATGCTTTTGGTTTTTCTATTTGGGATATTCTCGCAACAACTTTTGTTGATGGGGGTAAGATTTCTGTTCCTTCGTTTGTATAAGCTCCGCTTTCCAATAAAAATGGAATTTCATCACCTACTTTTGCTGTTTTGCTTGTAAAATCTTTAGCAAAAGTTAGTTGCATAGTGTTGTATTCTAATACACTTACAAGTACGTCACTTTTATTAACAACATTTGTAGGTGTCTTTTTTGCCAAATTTTTAGGTAACTTTAAATGTTCGGTTGAAACTGTATCTGTGGCAAATGCAAATGATGTTGCATTAATAAACATTACAAATAAAACTAATGATAAAAATTTTTTCATAAACTTTCCTTTTCTTGCGATAATACCATATTAGGATATTTTTGTAAATAACAATTGTTATTTATATTATTTCATAAGGCGTTACTTTGCTTCAGTAATTTGTCAGCAAAGGTAGAGCCAATGAAATCTGCACCCCCAGTGATTAAATAATGTATTTTTAACTCATGTAATTTAATTCCTTCTGAGCACATTGTAGCATAAATTGTGCAATAAGTTTAAATTTTATATTAAGAATGTTTTTATTTACAATAAGTAAAAAACTTGCTAAAATATAGCTGAAGTATGGAGCATAAAATGTCACACAGTCATAAACAGGAAGTTAATAAATCAAATCAGAAGAAAACACTTGCGGTAATAATTTTTACAGTAATTACAATGATTGCAGAAATTATTTTTGGTTATTTAACAAATTCAATGGCATTATTGGCTGATGGCTGGCATATGGGAACTCACGCTCTTGCTCTGAGTTTAACTTTTTTTGCTTATGTATTAATTTCAAAATTTTCGGGCTCTGAATTATTTCCAAACGGAACAGAAAAAATAGGAACATTAACAGCATACACAAGTTCTATATTTCTTGGTTTAACAGGAATTTGGATAATTACAGAAGCCATTCAAAGATTATTTAATCCGTTAAAAATTGAATTTAATGAAGCTATTATTGTTGCGATAGTCGGTCTCGCCGTAAATTCAATTTGTATAATGATTATGGAACATAAACACTCCGCAGAAGAAGATAAACATTGTAATGATTGTAAATCTGAGGATTACAATTTTATGGCAGCATACTATCACATACTGGCTGATGCACTGACTTCAATCCTTGCAATATTCGCTCTTTGTGCCGGAAAATATCTTCATTTCGTATACTTAGATCCAATTATAGGTATTTTAGGCGGATTGTTAATAATTCGGTGGTCAGTCAGCCTGATAAAAGATACTGTCAAAATACTTGTAGATATGAAATGAGAATAAGATTTTTTATTTCATTGGCGGAACAATAAGATAATATATGGTATATTCTCTTGGCATATTAAATGCGTTTGTAACAGTAAATTTGTATTCAATAGGATTTATTTCATAGTTTTCATCCAAATAGGGACAAGATATTTTTAACTGTTTTTCAAGCTTTGGTATAGTTCTGTCGATGACAATTATACCTGATGCTTTCAAATCATCTTCATCAATCCAGGGGTTTTTGTATCCGTTAGTATCCAAAATGATTTGCGGATGAGAATTATTATATATTGTCAAAGGTAAAGTCCATTCAATATAGCCGCCAAAATATTTTAACGGAGTATTAAAATTCTGTGCCCATATATTATTCATATCATTATAAATTACGGAAACAGGATATCTGCTTCTGTAATTTTTTTCAACTGAAAGTAATGTTCCAAGTGCAATGAATATAATAAGCATAGCGACATAAGAAAGTTTTACGGCAAAATCAAAATCTTTTCGTTCAATTTCTTTTGTCGGGAAAAAGTAAAACAACATTATACCGGTCAGATATAAAAATTCAAAACCCCAACGAGGACGCATTGTGCCGCCCTCAAATATACCCATACACAAATGTATAAATAATGGAGTAAACCCAAGCAAAATTAATAACCACATTTTTTGATCTTTTACATCAAAGTTAAGATTAAATTTTGATTTTTGCTTTAGTTTTAAAGCTGCATAAATCACTAAAGTTCCTGCTATTGCTGCAATCTGCATTATCAAAAAGACTAAAGGTGCAACTATATGTCTTATTAATGTGTTATTTTTAAATTCACCTTCAAAATATAAAAGAGGGAAAAAGTCATATTCAATCATCCACAATATGTGTGGCGAAAATATTACAAAAGCAATTAAAGCTGACAGATAAAACATTTTGTTTTTAAAAACATCTCTCTTAAATGCAATCACCCAGATAAACATAGGTATAAGAACCAAAGCTGTCTGATATTTGTTTAAGAAACAAATCCCGACAAATATTCCAAAAAGTATCCAGTCAATATTCTTATTTTCAGTAACAACTTTATAAAAATAATATGTAATTAAAGGCAACATTCCTAAAAGAATAACGTCAGGATTAAAACCGTAATAGCCTGTAATATAACTATAAACCCAGCAACCTTCCAAAATTATTACAGAAAGCATTGCCCTGCTTTCATTAAAAAATATTTTTCCGAGTTTGTATATATACACAAAGCCTAAAAATATAAACAACTGGCTTATTAAATAAACAGAAAAATCTGTCTTAAAAATCGAATAAACCCAATATGTAACCCAACCTGCAAACGGCGGATGCTTTGGAGTGCCAAAATCATGTAATCCGCCCCAATATACACCCTCTAGTGCATCAGTCGGCATAACAGTACGCACTAGTGCAATACAAGTCCATACAGCCAAATGTATTAACAAAAATGTCCAAAAAACCTTACGTTCATGATTGATATTTTCTAAAAATTTCATCTTCCAATTCCCCATTATAAAAAGATTATAACACACAAATAAAAGGTTAATTATTTTTTTTATTAATCCTTTAATTATACTCTATACGGCAATGCGAAAATTTCAAACTTTTATGCTACAATATTAAAGGTACAAATCGAAAGGGGTTTATTTGAGAGAAAAAGGATTTACATACATTCTAAAAATGAATGTAATATTGGGTATACTTTTCATTTTTGCATTGTTTTCAAACGTTCAAGCAGCAACTGTAGATGAAGTTAAAAAATCAATAGTCACGCAATCTGTATCAATGGGAGTTGATCCTGCTATAATGTTGAGTATTGCAAAAGCTGAATCCGGTTTTAGACAAGAAGCGAGAGGCGCCGGCGGACATGTTGGGGTATTTCAGCTTATGCCAGCTACTGCAAAACGATTAGGGGTTGATCCTTACAAACTTGAGGATAATATAAAAGGCGGTATATTATATTACAAATCTATGTATAACACATTTGGCTCAATGGAACTTGCGGTTGCAGCATACAATATGGGGGCGGGTGCAGTAAAACGGAACAACAATCAAGTTCCGCATCACGCCAAACATTTTGTTAAACGTATAATGGCAGATTATAAATATTATAAAGCTCAATAAAAAAGCCGCTTATGCGGCTTTTTTATTGATTTAAAACTTTTTAACCCACTCTTTTAAATCCTCAACGGAAGGATTGTTGTTGAGGATATCACCCTCTATTATTTCGGTTGAACTGTCTACGCTTGGTTTTAAATTTGCGATTGCACCGCCAAAACCGCTTCCGCCTGATGTTGCAAAAAGTATTATTTTTTTATTTGAAAAATCATATGCCTCTAAAAATGTATTTATTACAGTCGGAGCAATATACCACCAAATAGGAAATCCTAAATAAATAGTATCATATTTTTCTATATGCGCATCCTCGCCGGTAATTTCAGGTCTTGAATTTTTGTCACGCATTTCAACAGAACTGCGAGAATTTCTGTCCATCCAGTTTAAATCAGCATCAGAGTACGGTACTTCAGGCTTGATTTCATAAATATCCGCTCCTGCGGCTTTAGCCAAATTTTCAGCAACATGCGCCGTTACGCCGCTTGCAGAAAAATAAGCAACTAATGTTTTTGTCATATAAACTCTCCTTTATTTATGTATGTATTATAGCACCATAAATTAAATATTATCAAGTTATTTTTTATCTTTCCAATAATCGTTTTCATCTCAGTTAAATTGGTTCAAATAAAGTTATATTATTTAATAAAAAAAGCCTTGAATAACTTCAAGGCTTTTTTATTTCTTTATTGCATAGTTAAATTAAATTATTTAACCATGCTTAATGGCTTTGGGCCTGCATTTACGATTTCTGAAGGCATATTTGGATATTTAGCAGAGAAGTTATCTGCAAACATTTGAGCCAACTTGTTAGCTGCTTCATCGTAAGCTGCTTTATCTGACCACATACCTCTTGCATCCAACATTTCATCAGGAACGTTAGGACAGCTTGTCGGATAATCAACATTGAACACATCGTGATGTTTGAATTCAACAGAATCGAATGAACCGTTCAATGCTGCTGTAACCATTGCACGAGTATAAGCTAATTTCATTCTCTTAGCACCTGATGATGCTGAACCGCCAGCCCATCCTGTATTTACTAAGTAAACTTTTGTTCCGTATTGGTCTAATTTGTCACCCAACATTTTTGCATAAACTGAAGCATCCATTGGCATGAATGGTTCACCAAATAATGTTGAGAATGTAGGAACAGGTTCTGTAATACCACGTTCTGTACCTGCAAGTTTAGATGTGAAACCTGTTACAAAGTGGTACATAGCAGCATTTTTGTCCAATCTTGAGATCGGAGGCAATACACCGAATGCATCAGCTGTCAAGAATACAACAACTTTCGGAATTCCGCCCATTGATGGAATAGCTGCGTTATTAATATAGTTGATCGGATAACCAACACGAGTGTTTTCTGTTAATGAACCGTCAAAGAAATCAAGTTCTCTTGTTTCAGGGTTCATAATTACGTTTTCAACCAATGAACCGAATTTAATAGCGTTATAAATATCAGGTTCATTTTCTTCAGTAAGGTTGATACATTTTGCGTAGCATCCGCCTTCAAAATTGAATACACCATCAGGTGACCAACCGTGTTCGTCATCACCAATCAATTTTCTTGAAGGATCAGCTGACAAAGTTGTTTTACCTGTTCCTGAAAGACCGAAGAAAACAGCTGTTTCGTGAGTTTCAGGATCCATGTTTGCTGAACAGTGCATTGGAAGAACATTTTTCTTAGTCATAACGTAGTTCATTGTAGCGAATACTGATTTTTTGATTTCGCCTGAATATTGAGAACCTGCAATGATAATCATATGAGCTTCATAGTCAATTGCGATACAAGCTTCAGAATTTGTTCCGTCAACTTGAGGATCACATTTGAATCCCGGAGCGCAAATGATTGTGTAATCTGCTTCACCGTAAGATGCTAATTCAGATTCTGTAGGTCTGATTAACAATTGGTGAATAAACATGTTTTGAGATGCCATTTCGTTGATAACTCTGAATTTTTGAGTATATTTTTTGTCTGCGCCTGCAAAACCATCAAAAATAAAAACTTCTTTACCGTTCAAATAATCAATCATCTTTGATTTAATTGAATTGAAAGCTTCTCTTGAAATAGGTCTGTTAACTTTACCCCATGCAATATCATCGTGAATGCTTGGAGTGTCAACAATAAATTTATCCTTAGGTGAACGACCTGTATATTTACCTGTAGTAACAACAAGCGCACCTGTTTCTGACAATGTACCTTCACCACGTCTTAAAGCTGCTTCGGTTAATTGAGCAGGAGTCCAGTTTCTGTGAACTGCAGACGGAGAAGTAATACCTAATTTTTCAATACCATAAGTTTCCATAAATTTCTCCTTTTAAGTGTTACTTATACAATTATAAATATAGTACAAATTTTCTTATTTTGCAAGAGGTTTAGAGGATTGAAATATTAATATTATATTAAGTTTTCATGCCTTCTAAAATCCAATTTCTTGCTTGAATTGCTTCTTCTTTTGTTAAAGGCTGAGTTTCTTTCAACGGATAGTCGATATTCAGGCTTTCGTATTTTGGAATTGCCATATTATGATAAGGCAAAACATCAAGAGCTTTTATATTTTTCAATGTTTTTAAAAATTCGCCTAATCGGATTAAATACTCTTTTTTAAAAGTTATTTCAGGCACAACAACGTGTCTAATCCATACGGGGATTTGTTTTTCCGATAAATATTTTGCAAATTCAAGAATATTTTTGTTGGAATGTCCCGTAAGTTTTTTATGCTCTTCATCATCAATATGCTTAATATCAAGAAGAACTAGGTCGGTATATTTTAAAAGTTCGTCAAATTTTGCATTTGCCCCCTCTCCCCTGCCCTCAAGGTGTGAGGGGAATATAGATGATAGTAGGGTAGGAGGGTAGGAGGGTAGGCTATTATCGGTTTGCTGTTTTCGTGAAATTTTATTATTGTCGGTAAAAATCACCCCATCCCAGCCTTCCCCATCCGGGGAAGGTGTTATTTTCTGTTCCCTCCCTGGACGGGGAGGGTTAGGGTGGAGTGAAAACATCACTCCTGACGTGTCCAACGCAGTATGAATATTTTTCTTTTTAGCCTCTTTAAAAAGTTCTGTTACGAAATCAATCTGCAGCAAAGGTTCTCCACCGGTAACAGTAATACCACCTTTGCAAAACTCTTTTACACTATCATATTGGGATAAAATATCAGATATAGACATTTTTGAGTTTTCACTTATCCCCCATGTATCGGGATTATGGCAATACATGCATCTCATAGGGCAACCTTGCAAAAATACAACAAAACGAACCCCCGGACCGTCAACTGTTCCGCAGGATTCGATTGAATGTATATTTCCAAATAATTCCGCCATATCTGTTATATATTTGAAAGAGTCTTGTTATTATCTAAAGATGGTTTCTTTGCAGAAAAATCTGAAGGCATTGACATTTTGCCAACCGAAGTTCTTATTTCAGATTTGTCAATATATCTCTTTTCATTTTCTTTTTCTTTTGCAATTTCAGAAACCGGAGACATTTTTGAAGAACCCAATGATGAATGGAATGTTCTTGAAATAACATCATCTTGTTGTTCTTTGGTCAATTTATTGAAATTTACCGCATATCCTGAAACCCTGACTGTCAATTGAGGATATTTTTCAGGATGCGCCTGAGCATCAATCAATGTTTCTCTGTTAAAAACATTTACATTCAAGTGATGACCGCCTTTTTCAACATATCCGTCAAGCAAATTTATTAAATTTTCTTCCTGCATTGATGACATAAATTTTTCTCCTTATATTTTTTGTCTGATTGGTAAACCCGACCTGCATTCTGTTGAGCTAAAAGCCCAACCTACTTATTGCCTTAGTGCCCCAAATTGTCTTCACAGCATCCGCAATCGAAACTTACGTTCAAATCACCCATAAATACTTCGTCTTTTCCTAAAGCGTTCGGGATAATTGAGAATGTGTTTGAAATTCCGTCTTGCGCATCACCAAACGGCAATTTTGCAACAGATGCCAATGATGCAACAGCTCCGTTTTCATCTCTGCCGTGCATAGGATTTGCACCCGGTGCTAAAGGTACACCTTGTTTTCTGCCGTCAGGCGTATTGCCTGTTTTCTTTCCGTAAACTACGTTTGATGTGATTGTCAAAATAGACATTGTAGGAATTGAATTTCTGTATGTGTAGTGTTTTCTTATTTTGTTCATAAATGTATGAACAAGATTTACTGCAATTTCATCTACTCTGTCGTCATTATTTCCGTATTTTGGGAAATCACCTTCAATTTCGTAATCAACAACAATACCGTTTTCATCTCTTATTGTTTTTACTTTTGCATATTTTATCGCAGACAAAGAATCTGCAACAACAGATAATCCCGCAATACCTGTAGCGAAATATCTTTTTACATCTCTGTCATGAAGTGCCATTTGAGCTTTTTCATAACAATATTTGTCATGCATATAGTGAATAACGTTCAAAGTATTTACATAAAGTCCAGCAAGCCATTCCATCATATCGTCATATTTTTCCATAACTTCATCATAATCAAGATATTCAGAAGTAATCGGACGGTATTTTGGTCCAACTTGCTCTTTCAGTCTTTCATCAACTCCGCCGTTAATTGCATATAAAAGACATTTTGCAAGATTTGCACGTGCTCCGAAAAACTGCATCTCTTTTCCGACTACCATAGATGAGACACAACAAGCAATTGCATAATCATCACCATGCGTAACTCTCATCATATCGTCATTTTCGTACTGTATTGATGATGTTGTAATAGAAATGTGTGCTGCATATTGCTTAAAATCATGAGGCAATCTTGTAGACCACAAAACAGTCATGTTTGGCTCAGGAGCAGTGCCCAAATTTTCTAAAGTGTGTAAATACCTGAAAGAATTCTTTGTAACAAGAGTTCTTCCGTCAACTCCCATACCGCCAATTGATTCAGTAATCCATGTCGGATCCCCCGAAAATAAGGCATTGTATTCCGGAGTTCTTGCAAACTTAACTAATCTCAATTTCATTATGAAATGGTCTATAAGCTCCTGCGCTTCGCTTTCGGTTATAATTCCTTCTTTCAAATCTCTTTCAATATAAATATCAAGGAAAGTAGAGGTTCTGCCTATAGACATTGCTGCCCCGTTTTGTTCTTTAACGGCGCAAAGATAACCGAAATAAAGCCATTGAACAGCCTCTTTTGCATTGCGTGCAGGTTGTGAAATGTCAAATCCGTATATTTTACCGAGTTCAATCATTTCTTTCAATGCACTTATTTGATCTGCAATTTCTTCTTTCAGTTGAATTTTTTCGGGAGTCATTTCTCCGTCAAGTGAGGCATGCTGCTCTAACTTATCTTCAATAAGCCTATCTATACCATAAAGTGCAACACGTCTATAATCACCTATGATTCTTCCTCTGCCGTATGCATCAGGTAAACCAGTCAAAATTGCAGCATGACGAGCTTTTCTCATTTCAGGTGTGTAAGCATCAAAAACCCCTTGATTGTGTGTTTTTCTGTATTTTCTGAAAATTTCGGATATTTCAGGATCTACTTTATAATCATAAGCCTCACAAGCACCTTCTGCCATCCTAATACCGCCAAAAGGTTGCAGGGAACGTTTTAGAGGTTTGTCCGTTTGTAAACCAACGATTTTTTCCAAATCTTTTTCAATATATCCGGCACCATGTGAAGTTATAGTTGATACGATTTTTGTATCCATATCCAAAACTCCCATGTTTTCACGTTCTTTTTCAAACAAATCCAGACACTTTTTCCATAGCTTTTTGGTAGCATCCGTCGGACCTGCCAAAAAGCTTGAATCTCCTGTATATGGAGTATAATTTCTTTGTATAAAATCCCTTACATTTATCTCTTTATTCCATTTTCCTGAAACAAATTCCGTTGTAGGGTAAACCTTTTTTTTAGTTTCAGTCATTAACATTTTTCTCCCCTTTGTCGATTTTCATGTATCGTTTATTATATCACTTGAAATTATAAAGAACTACAAATGTAACGAGTTTTATATACTTTTGTTTACAAAGTCGCAGAACACAGATATAACTACATTTTAGCAACTTGACTTTAAGGAATATTTCTTATATTTTCTTAATAAAACGAGGTAAATTATGATAGATGAAATTTTAGCATATACTGACAAATTAGGCAGACTGTTTTCTACATTCAAAGTCAGCATGATATTAGGCATAATTGTTAACATTTGCATAATATATATTCTTTTTAAAATGACTGACATTTTGATGAGCAAAATAAAAGACAAATTCAGTAAAAATGAAAATTCACTTGCGGTAAATAATGTCATAACGGCCATAGAAAAAATAATTAAATTTTTAATTTTGTTCATCATTGTTGCTTCATTTTTGCAAAGTCAGGGTTATTCTCTGACATCATTGATCGCAGGTTTCGGAATTACAGGTTTGGCAGTAGGTTTTGCCGCACAACAAACTATTGCATCAATGTTTGGTACAATTTCCGTAGTTACTGATAAAGTTTATAAAATCGGCGATTACATTAAAATCAAAGATTATGAAGGTTATGTTGAAAGCATTAACTTACGTTCAACAAAAATAAGAACTCTTGACAATTATTTGGTTACAATACCAAACGACATTTGTGCAGATTCAATTATTGAAAATGTGTCAAAATCTGCAAAAAGAAAATTAGATGTTACATTTGGCGTTACATACGACACCTCTGACGAACAAATTCAAAGAGCCATCGATATTATTAAGGAAGTCCTGTCTGAACGTTCGGATATACACAAAGACATCCACGTATTTTTAGATAAATTAGACAGCAGTTCAATTAATATAAGAGCTTTCGGATATGTGAAAACTAAAGCTTATTTTAATTTTGCACAAATAAAAGGCAGTATTATACAAGAGATTGTAAAAAGATACAGAGCTGAAAATATCGACTTTGCATTCCCGTCACAAACTATATATATGGCAAAAGATGAACATTAAAATTATTGCACTTGGTAAAATTAAAGAAAAATTTTTGAAAGAAGGCATAGATGAATTTTTAAAACGTCTAACACCTTACGCATCTGTTGAAATTATTGAGCTGCCTGCTATTGAAATAAAAGACGAACATTTAACTAACAAGATACTCAACGAAGAAGGCGAAAAAATTTTATCGCATATAAAACCTCAATCCTATGTAATTACAATGGAAATCAAAGGTAAACAATTATCTTCTGAGGATTTTGCTCAAAAGATAGAAGAACTTACAAATGACGGAGTTTCAGAAATTGTTTTTGTTATCGGTTCTTCATGCGGAATTTCCGAAATCGTTTCAAAAAGAGCTGATTTTAAGTTAAGCATGTCAAAGATGACTTTTCTTCACCAATTTGCCAGACTCATTATAGTTGAACAAATATACAGAGCTTTCAAAATAATTAAGCACGAAACTTATCATAAATAGGTTCATACAAACAGATGTATACTTTTTTTAAATAATCATTAATATATAAATATGAAGAAATTTTCAATTTTACTATTATGTATATTTTTTCTAGGAACATTGAACTCATACGCAAATGATCTATGGGATAATTTTGGCGATTCAAATGTATACGGTCAAAAGGCCGTTTCTGAGGAAGATTTTCAAAAAGCGTTAGAGAGCAAAAAGAGCAGGAAAAGCAGCCCTTTTGGAAAAACTTTGTTTGAGAAAATGAAAAAAAATACGAACAAAGATATTCCAAAAGGTGAAAGTTATTCCCAAAGCAACGAAAGTGAAATAATTTCTAACACAAAAGCAGAACTTCCGGTTCTTATGATTCCGCTGCCGCTAAAACTTAATGATAATTACATTATACCTATAGGGCACTATCAGGTTGAAGGAGAAAAAACCGATGATGGCGAAGTTTATATAAAACTTTATCAGGCTCACGATTTAATCGCAAAAATTCCTGCAAAAGAAACAGAACATGATTATGAAGATGAAGCCATAAATTTTGTAAAACTTGAACCACATGGCGAGACTCATGTCGAAATTATTTTCGGATGCTTGGATTTTAATGCATATGCAGTTGTTGACACAGAGTAATCGTATTGCTAAGATAAAATTGTTATAAGGGGAAAGATATGAAAAGAGCTATAATTATGGTAATAGACTCTATGGGCATTGGCGCTATGGAGGATTGCAGAGATTTTAATGATGTACCGGAATGCAATACACTAAAAAATGTGTGTGAATTTAATGACGGTTTAAATACTCCAAATATGGCAAAGTTAGGTTTGGGCAACATTCAGGATTTTAAAGGTATAACAAAAGAGAGCAACCCTATAGGCCAATACGGAACAATGATTGAAAAATCAAAAGGCAAAGATACAACAACCGGTCACTGGGAAATGGCAGGTTTGGTTTCAGAAAAGCCTTTTGCGACATATCCTAATGGTTTCCCTGAAGAATTGATTGAAAAATTTGTCGAAAAAACAGGTTGCGGCGGTGTCCTTGCAAATTGTCCCGCAAGCGGAACTGCAATTATTGCAGAACTTAATGATGAACACCACAAAACCGGATTTCCTATCGTGTATACAAGTGCTGACAGTGTTTTTCAAATTGCGCTTGATACGGATTTTATACCGCTTGAAACACTTTATAAATGGTGCGAAATTGCAAGAAAAATTCTCGATGACGGTGGATACAACGTATCAAGAGTAATTGCAAGACCGTATAAAATTATAGACGAAAAACCTACAAGAATCTCAAAAGACCGCAGAGATTATTCAATGGTTCCTTCACACACAGTTTTGAATGAGTTAAAAGATTCAGGTGCAAAAGTAATCGGCATAGGAAAAATAGAAGATATATTTTCTAAATCCGGCATAACTCATGCAATTCATACAGGTTCTAACAAAGAAGGGCTTGAATTAACTCTTAAAGCAGTTAAAAACGAATTAAATTTAGAAGAAATAGCTTACGAAAAAGAAAAAACATATAATAATTCAACCCTAATTTTCACAAACCTTGTAGACACTGATATGCTTTACGGCCACAGAAATGATGCTAGAGGTTATGGCAAAGCAATAGAAGAAATCGATACATATGTTGATGACATAATCGAAAATATGACAGAAGACGATTTACTTATAATTACAGCAGATCACGGTTGTGATCCGACAGTTGAGGGAACAGATCATACAAGAGAAAAAGTTCCGGTTCTTGTATATTCAAAACATCTTGAAGGAAAAGATTTGGGAACAATAATTGGATTTGATTATGTAGCAAACATTATTAGAAAAAATTTAATTAGTACAGCAAAATAAAAAGTTGCTCCTTATACAATTTCAATAAAATGCAAATTTGATATTAATAGCTGAAGTACAAGAAGAAACCGTCAAAAAGGCTATATTATTAAGTGAATACTTTGTAAAATCTTATAAAAATATCGTAATTAAAAGGGTAAATAGTAATGATTTGGTTGATGAAACTCATGAAAAACTGCTCATTCAATAGAAAATCACTATTTCTCCGACAGAGTTGTATAAGTCAAACGCATCAAAATACAAATCAACGCAAAATGCTAAAAATAGTACTTTCTGTATATGTTCCAGTTCCTTCAGTGAAAAATTCTTATCCACCTCAATAGTTGAAGAAGAACCTTCTTTAACCTTTCGGAAATTGTACCGAAAAACGTGAGTTTATAAATTATGTACTTCAGAACTTAACCATAGAGGGTGAAAACATACACTATTGTAAAGCATATTTAAAGTTTGATAAATTTTAATCAAACAATGGCAAACATTTATCTTTAATATCAAGTGCAATATCTTTAGCTTGTTTTTCTTTTATTCCGATATTTTTAGCAACAGCTAAAATATCATCTAAACTTGGATTTTTACCTTCACCGTTAATTGTTGTTGCGTGTTCTCTGTTAAAAGATGAACTATATGTCAAATCATAAGCAGGCGATAGGTGCCATTCATTTTTATTCCCATCATATAAAAATGAAAAATTCTTCGAATGGTCATCTCTGTTGTGCGCATAAACATTAAAACACATTAACCTATATAATTGCTCAATGTCTTGATAATTCTTCGTTAATTCAAGAGTCAATTTCATCAAAATATTATAGTCAAGATTCGGCAGACGATGGCTTGTTTCTAAAAGTCCGCTAACAGAAACCATATGAACTTTTTTACCGTTTTCTCTATCGAATCGTTTTATTCCAAAATATCCTGAGCAGATTTTAGAATCGAAAAGTTTTGTTTCGCTCATCTTTATTCCACAATCTTTAGCAACAAGAGAGTATTTGTATTCCTGCTCTCCAATGTCTTTAGGGTCTTGCGAAGACGGGAATTTTATAATCCAATCTTCGCCGTTGATTTTTGTCAAAATCTTTGGTCTGGCTCCGCCCGACGAACCGCCTAACTTAAAAAGCTCATCAAGGTTATCCGAATTCTGCGACTCTAATATTTTTGAACACTCAGCAGCAAGTTTATCATAATCGGATTCTTGTTCTTGTGTTTCAAATTTATGCTCAGGCTTATACGTTAAAGCTCCCATACCGCTTTCTTGCACTACTGCAAGTCGGTTTAAATTATCAATCTCGGTCGGATTAATTTTGTTTTTGAGTAGAAGGCGGTCAACTAATAACCTTCCCCAGCCGTCAGGCAAACTGTCATTAAATACCCCAAATAGCCCATCAAACGGTTCGAATTTTGGTAAAAATACTTTTTTCTGTAGAGGCAAACTAAATGGAGATATGCTAAAACCGGTGGCAAGCCATTCGCTATCATATTCAAAGGCAACGAGCCAATCGGGAGTTTTAGCCAAAGTCCCAACTAATTTATCGTTATAAAAAACTTTAAGGTATTTATAATCTTCCATTTATAACCTCGCTGATTGAATTATAAGTTTTTTGCGTGAATAAATTTTCAATGTCATTATCTAAATCAAGCGCAATAGCAATTTTAATAAACGATTGTAAGGAAATTTCATACTTCGTTTCAAATCTTTTTATGCTGCCTAGGCTAACACCAGACTTTTGCGCTAAAACTTCTTGCGAAATTTTTAGTTTTTTCCTGTGAGTTTTAATTTTTTCAGCCAAACTTTTTGCAATTTCATTGGGAGTTTTTTGATTTAAAAATAAGTTGTTCATAGATAATATATTAACCAATATTTCCAAAAATGTCAATATATAGATAATATATTATCTAATTATAAAACAACATCAAAGTTTTATTGTGATGTATTTTTATCAACTTTTGACATTTTTTTTAGAAGAAAAATTTTGTATGTCTTTCCTATGTCCGTTTCTGACACAATAACAAATTACTATATTATTGTGGTAAGATATGCACATAAAGGAGAATTTTATGGATTTTGAGAAAATTTTAAATTTAGGAGTTGAAAAAAATATAATTAATGAAACACAGAGAAACGGTTTGATTGATTTATATTATCAGAATAATAATGAACCAAAACAAGTTTCAACAGTTGTTAAAGTTTTTTACTATATTGGTGGATTTATAATGCTAGGTGCAATGACAGCTTTGATGTCTGATACCATTCAACATAGCACATCTGTCTTTTTAGCAAGCTGTCTATCCATAAATAAAATTGATGTCTTTACTCCTGAATATGGATTAAATACTCCACTTGGCAAACTTACAACTGCATATAAAAATTTTTCATCAACAAGTTTTTTCCTTAACTCTTTATATGCATTGGCACTTTGAAAAACAATACCCTCAGGAACAATAACCCCTGCCCTACCGGTTGAATTGAGGTGTTCCATAATGTAATCAACAAATAAAATTTCTGAACGATTTGCCTTAACGCCAAACTTATTATGTGGCTGAATTCCACCTTTTGGAGTCATAAACGGTGGATTAGCTAAAATACAATCGAAATAGTTATCCCATCTATCTTGACTCGTCAACGTATCATATTCATAAATTTTAGGGTCTTTAAATCTGTGTAAATATAAATTAACGAGAGCTAATTTTTTCATATCCGGTGATATATCATAACCTTGTATATTTTCTGTTAATGAAGTTCTTTCTTGGGGGGTTAATGGTTGTTCTGTTTCTTCAGCAATTCTTTGAATATACTTATATGCAGAAATCAGGAAACCTGCGGTACCACACGCGGGATCCAAAATAGTGTCCGCTTTGGTTGGTTTTACGACATCAACTATAAAATCAATAATATGTCTTGGTGTTCTAAATTGTCCGGCATCTCCTTGAGCACCCATAATAGAAAGCAAATACTCAAATCCGTTACCTAAATTTTCACTATTATTATAAGATAAGTCATTTATTTCTTTTAAAAACAACGTCAAGGTTTGACCATCGCGAAATGGTAAATATGCTCCTTTAAAGATATCTCTAAATAATCTCGGAATTCGATCTGATAATTGCAATTTATTCAATGCTTCTGTATAAAGATTCATCCTTGCTTCATTACCAAGCTGTTGAGACATGATTTTTGACCAGGCATATTCTGACAATTCTTCTACAAAGAATTGTCTTTCTCCCCCCAATTCAACAGATTCAATATCCATGTCATCCATAAACTTATAAATCATGGCGATTGTAATCTGTTCAATCTGAGACTGTGGATTAGGGATTTTCCCCACCAATACATCTCTTGCGTTATCTATTGTTCTTCTTATATCTTTTGTAAGCATCTTATCTCTCTTCTTTTACATAAATTTATTAATTGCAATATTATCCTTAATATAATCAGGTAATGAATCTCTATAACCATTCAAATTTTTATAATCTTCCATCGTAAAACCTGCATAAAAATTTAACTCTTGATATTTTTTCATATCAATAATATTTCTAAACTCACCACTTGTAACGTAGGCTTTAATAAAGTTTTTAATATATGGAACGTACTCTGATTCAGGTTTGTAAATTGAAATATATTTATCACACTCGTCTTCCAATAACTCATTTTGATTTTTAAATCTCGGAATCAAACCAAATGCTCTTTGTATAACTTCTATCCAAGATAAACGCCGGTCTAGATTTTCGGATTTTCTTAATTTATCAAGAGTAACAAACAAATTTGGTTTATTTTCGTATTTTTCTCTTGCTATATTTTCTGCTCTCTGCCAATCTTCATTATTTACGGCACTCTTAATATCCTCATCAGCAACAACAGTATCCTTGAATTGTTGGAATAATTCTCTATCAATTTTCATTCCATCTAAACCGATTTTTGTTTCTTTTAATTCTTTAAGTTTATCCGGATCAAAAATTTCAATAGTTTCAATCGGCGGTGGGGTTTCGCCTCCGCTATCACCGTTACCCGATGCTACTCTTGGCAATTTTAATTCTTCATCGTAATTAAAATCATTTTCAAAATATTCACAATTAGCAAAGAAATCAAAAAGTTTAAAATGCTCTTTTTGTTTAAATTCCGTCGGCTTTGTTGTTGGGAATTTGAAAGTATATTTGCGTGTTCCACGACCTTTTATTTGGACAAAATCTGTTGGTGAAAATATTGGTCTCATTAGGGCTAAATTTAAAACGTCTTGACAATCATAGCCAGTTGTCATCATACCAACTGTTACACAAACTCTTGCTTTACTTGTTTTGTAGTCATCCAAAAATCTAGAAGTTCCTGACAAATTGTTATTTGAAAATTGTTCAGTCATTTCCTGTGACGTTGGAACACAAGATGTTACTTGTTGAGCAAAATCAGAATTATATTTTCCAGGCCATATTTGATGAGCCATGGTGTTTAATATTTGTGTAATCTTAGCGCAATGAGTTTGGCTTACACAAAAAACAATAGTTTTGCCAAATTCACCTGATATAGGATCTTTCAATCCGTTTTCTAATAATGTTTTGCAAAACTGAATATTTGTATTTTCAGAGAAAAAGCGCTTCTCAAACTGTCTCGAAAACATTTGTTCTTCAACTTCTTCACCATCGTCAGTGATTTGAATAACAGAATAACCTTTTTCAGATAATAATTCTGTGGTTATATCAGTTCTCGCATCTACTACTAATGGATTTATTAAATATCCGTCTCTTACGCCATCAATTAGGCTATATCTGAAGGTTGGCATTCCACTTTCACAACCAAAAGTTTTATAGGTATCTAATAAAATTCTGCGTTCTAATGCTTTTGGATCTTCAAATTTTAGTTTTTTAACATCAATATTTTTAATGTAGTCTTTTGGAGTTGCTGTTAACCCCAGCTTATAACCAATGAAATATTCAAAAACGGCTCTTGAGTTACCACCAATACATCTATGGGATTCATCAGAAATCAAAAGGTCAAAATCTGTCGGTGAAAATAATCTTTTATATCGATCATCAACCAAAAGACTTTGTATTGTTGTAATAACTACTTCTGCTTTTTTCCAATCATTTTTAGATTCTTTATAGACTACAGAAATATAATCTTTTAAATATTCATCAAAATTCTTTTTGGCTTGTCGTTCAAGTTCAATTCTATCAACTAAAAATAAAACTCTTTTCGCATTACCAGTTTTTAAGAACAGTTTTATAATTCCGGCAGCTGTTAATGTTTTACCAGTTCCTGTCGCCATTTCAAATAAGAAACGGTTATTCCCTTCTTTTGCGGATTTTTGTAATGCTTTAATCGCATTGATTTGATAATCTCTTAATAACCTATAACCATTATCAAAACAATATTTATCTCTTGTTGTTTCATTTATATAATCAGGTTCCTGTAACAAATTAGGATTTTGCATTAATGCTACGTATTCTTTTGTTATATTTTCAGAATGCAAAGATTTTGTATTAGGTTTAAATTCTAATCTTTGTTCTAGAGATTCCTGAGTAGGCATGGATGTAATAATTTCGGGATTACCGATTTCAATATCCCAAAGATAATGGATATTCCCATTTGAAAGTATAACAAAGCGGATATTTTGGCTCATTGCATATGCTCGGGCTTGTTCCTTGGCAAAAAGTGGATTAACATCATCACGTTTTGCTTCAAGAACACAAAGGGGAAACCCTTTTGAATCAAGCATTAAATAATCCAATAAACCTGTCTTAAACTTATCATCTCGTTTTATTTTAGTAGTGTATTCTAAATCTACATTTGCACGACCATGTTCATCATCTAAAAGTCGCCAATTTGCTTCTTCCAATAATTTGTTTATTTTAACCCTAGCTTTTGCCTCTTTTTCACTACTCATAGAACACCAATCTTTTGACCTAACAAAATTATCTTATCATGAACATATTATTACTTTTCTCTGGATACTATTATGCCAAAACTTTTGCATTTGGTAAAACATTACTAAGATATGCATATGATTGAGGAGGAACAAAATGATTATTTTTCAGATATGGATTTATTGGCTTTTTAAACGGCTCATATTTTTTAATTGCAATAGCATACGCTTTTTCTTTTCCTTCAAAGTATTTAAAAAAAGATTTTTTTTCAATCCCTGCATATTTTTTACAAGTTTTCCATATCATTTCAGGAGTATCTTCTATAATCGAATCGATATATATCTTACCTACGATCATTTTTATCGGGGCCGAAGAATAAACCCATATCTCTTCAGTGGGTTTCTTGAATATAGTTTTTCTAAACTCGTATAATTTTGCTCCCTTTTCGATTTCCTCTACATATTTGGGTTTAATGGATAGTAAAACGCTCATCTATGTTCCCTTTTATTATTTGTCTATACTGTTCATCTTGTATTTCTCTAATAGAATATATATTACCTTCAATATTAAACTTTGATAATTCTGGTAATTTTACTTCTTGTTTCAAATGAAAATTCTCGTTAAATAATATAACCAAAAGTTCTTTCCTGCACCATTTTTTTATATCTTCAAAAGTAAATACAGTTCTTTTTGAGATTAGTTTAAAAACTTCTTCTGGGTCAGTCATTTTAGGATAAACATTTAAAACAGTGCCAATAGTGGTCAATGCCATTCTATTTTTGGATTGGTAAAATAACAAAATATCGCCTTTGTTTATTTTTGTAGTATTTGCTCTGCAAACATATGCTTTTTTTATACAATTACCTTCACTATTTTCAAATAAATTAAGTTCTAATTGGTGTACTTCGGCATGACTATCTGGAAAAAGTTTTTTATGAAATACGGGCAATATCGGTACTAAATGCTTTCTTACAAGGTTCCCATCGTAAAATGCCGGATAAAATGTTTTATCAAAATTTATTGCATCATTATTTGAATTTATTACAATATTCTTATTTGTATAAATACTTTTGATGAAAATCGCTTCATCATCGCCTTTATTACCAATATGTTTAAATCCGAATTGTTCAATTAAATTAACTAAATAGTCATTTTCTTCAACGTAGTGGCTTAAGTAGATTTCACTTAAATCATTACTTTCTGCAAATTTGATAGCAAGATTTATCAGTTTTTCGCCAAGTTTTAATCCTCTTGCATGTTCCGCAACCTTAAAAGTACAAATTTTTAGTATTTTGTCCTTCTTTATTAGCGGATTTTCAGAAATTATTTCATTACGCTCAATCTTGGGAATTAAAATTGCATTTATATCATTATTGGTATTAAAATATACATAAGTATCCCTGTTTTGTATGCTATTCCACCATTTATCAAACCCCATATAAGCATTTTTTAAAGAATCAAAAATTTTATCGTTATAATTCAATTCAAATACTTTTTTTATTTCAAAATTGTTCCCTAAAGGAATATCAACATTAGTATAAAATTTCTTAAAAATATTTATTGCTTCATTTATGTTTATGACATTTTCAATTTCTAAAGTACTTGCCTTGTTTAATAGACCTTGGTCTTGTGTTATAAGGTAATCACAAATATTTCGAGCAATGCAATATATTAATTGATTATCTACTATGTCATTTTCTGATTTTGGTTCTGGTAATAATTTTTTGAAATTATCGTCATCTAAATAATTCGGTACTTTTTCTAACACAGAATAAGCATTTGATTTTGATAGATTAACATTTTTTCTCTCATCATATCCATCTTTCATTATTTCTTGCTTTGTTAAAGGATGAATATGTAAAGAACAATTTTCAAGACCGTTAAGCAATCTCATGAGTTCAGCAAGGTTTTCTGGTATTATATGATTATTTTCCCTCTGGATTAAAATATTTGTATCTAACAATATTCTCATTGGATTAGCAATCTCCTTTAATTTTTAAGGAAATAAAGTAAACCCCAGCAATAACAATAAAAAATAAAATTCTCATATAGTGCATAATTATATTAGAATCTGAAAATAATAAGTTATACAGTAACGAATATAGCACATTTATAACAGAAAAAATCATTATATATTTAAGAATTTGGCTAATAGTGCACCATTGTTTCCTAAAACGAGCATAGACATTAAATGACTCAATACAACTATTATCTCCCTCTTTCTTCTTTTCTTGCCATTGTGTTGCGATTATGACATTATCAATCTTTTTACCTATATAATCCTTCCATATATCATTTTCTAATTTTCGCTCACTTTTAGGATTTAGTGAATATACATCAATTTCACCATTAGTCATTAAAAAGAAGTTTACTTTACTAATACAATATTGAGGGATAGACTTTTGTTGTAATCTTTGAACCAAAGAAGGATTATCAAAACTTCTCCAATTATTTAACCTAAAATCAATAAATGTATTTTCTGTTGAAACACTATCAAATAGTAAATTTTTAGATTTCCGTTCAATTATTTTATTTAACCATTCTCCTGTAAATCTTAACCTAAAATAGTAGTTCCTATTATTTACAAAACCTCTATTTTGAAGATTTATGGCAACAACAGTACCCTTAAGACAATGTTCAACCAAAATATCAGATTTTTCATTAGGATCGAGTGCGTAAACAATAAATTGTTCTTTTTCTGATTTATCTTTAACTAAATAATTTTTTGATTCTTGTAATTCTTGATATGTATATGATTCATTAAAAACAGAATCCAAGATTTTTTTATCAGATACTATAATTTTTCCTAAATCTTTAATATCATTAACACTAATTAAATAGGGTAAATAAATACATATTTGATGTAAAGTTTCAACATAATTGATTTTTATACCAATATCAAGCATTGGTACAGATTTTTTATTGCAATAATCAAGCCAAAGATTAAAATGAATATCATAAGGAGATAGAGTACCACTAACTAACTTATCTCCTTCGCACCATATTCCAAATCCCGCCATGCCAAAAATCCTCCAAGATAGGTTCATAATAACATTTACATAACAATTTGTAAAATATGAAACAGATTTTACAAATAAAAATTCATATAGCTTTCATCAATAATATCTTGTTCGATGCCGATGTAGCGAAGGGTGATAGCGGAATAGGAATGGTTGAAAATCTTCTGCAGGAGTTCAATATTATCGAACTGTTTATAGTGGTGGTAGCCGAAGGTTTTGCGCAGTGAATGTGTACCGATTTTGTCTTGTAGATTCAATGTTTTTGCAGCCTTATTTAAAATCCTGTATGCCTGATTGCGGTCAAGCCTGTTGCCTTGTTGCGTAATAAATAGCGGCTCGTCTTCCGGGCGGTCTTTTACAAAATCTTCAAGCACAACCTTTAGCTCCGGATTTAACGGAAAACGCTTGTTTTTCTTCGTCTTTTTCTCTTTTATTTCGACAAAATCCCTACCCTTAACATCTCCGACATTAAGTTTCAAAATATCCGAAATCCGGAGTCCGCAATTTATCCCGAAAATAAAAAGCACAAGATCTCGCTTTTTGCGTTTCAAAACCGCCTTCATTTTCTCAATATCCTCTCTATTCCTTATCGGTTGGACAATATTCATACTTCCTCCTATATCCCAAAATAGTCTACCCCCAAGTTGTATCTTACGAAAAACTCAAAATCCTTGCTATATCTTTCGCCCGTAATGAGTTTTGAAACATAGCTTTCTGTCATTTTGAGTCGGTTTGCAAGTTTCTTTTGCGTAAATTCTTTTTGCCGCAAAGCAAGCCGAATCGCAAGTTCCCGCCTGTATAAAAACACGCTTTTTGTTCTTGCCAAATTTTCATCAGCACGTTCCTTAATATAATCAATGCTCTGTAGCTCTTTTTTCTTCATAAAAACCTCCGAAATTCTCTGGGGAAACACATCTAAGCCTGCCCGCAGGCTTTTGTTCAGCGCCGTAAGTGAGTAAAAACAAGTTTTTCTCGTTTACGGCTTTCTCACAATAACTCTGTTTCCGAGAAACATCAAGTCCCAATTTATACTCGCTCGCATTAAACGGGTACCGCCTACGGCTTTCACCCTCTGCTCGCTCGATTTGTGTCTGAATGATACAAAGTTACTCGGAAACAGTTCCAATTTAAGGTCGGAAGAGTGATTGATATAAGTACGATGAATAAAGATAAATACATATCAATTCAGGAATTAGCTAACCTTAAAGGCGTGAGTGCTCGTGCAATCAGGATGTCGCGTGATAAATATGTCACCCGCGAAATAATTGTCAGAGGCGGAAAAAGTTTTGAAATCCTGTTATCAAGTATTGAGTTGGATTTACAGGAAAAATATTTTGAGCAAAAGACTCAGATAACTTCTGATTCGACCGCATTGATACCGATTTTGCCTGTCAAAAATATTCCGACTAAGGTTAATGAAATCGCTTTGGCGCGTTTGGATTTGCTTCGCGAGTGGCAAAAATACAGAAAACATCACCCTGAGGGTAAAACCCGTGCCGGGATTGAGTTTATTGAAAGCTACAACACCGGCATGTTGTATCCGCATATTTTTAAGGTGCTTGGCAAAACTTCAATCGGCTCGGTTGAGCGTTGGAAACGAAAGCTCGGAAATACAACGGATTATCATTTATTGCTGCCAAAATATGAGTATGCGACAGAGTTTCGCACCTCTTTGACCGATTACGAAAAACAGGTGTTTTTGAAAATTTTGCTGCACCCGAACAAATTTTGTGTCGGGAAAGCCATTTCGATAACCAAGCATATTTTGTCAAAAGAGGGGCCGATAAATGTTCAAAATGTGACATTCCGCCGTTATGCGAATTGGTTTAGGGATAATCATTATGACATTTGGACGTTGGCTCGGGATGGTGAAAAAGCCTTAAAGGACAACGTTGAACCTTACATTTTACGTGATATTTCAAAGTTAGAAGTTGGTGATGTGCTTGTGGCAGACGGGCATAAGCTCTCGTTTTTGGTGCAAAATCCGTTTACCGGCAAACCAACAAGAGCAACTTTAATCGGCTTTTTGGATTGGAAGTCCACTGCACTTGTCGGATACGAAATTATGCTTGAAGAAAATACTCAAAGCATCGCGTCAGCTCTTCGTAACGCGATAATCAATTTACAAAATATCCCGAAAATCGTATATCAGGACAATGGCAGAGCGTTTAAGGCGAAGTATTTTGTGAATACAGATTTTAAGGAAACAGGGTTTGAGGGGATTTATGCTCGGCTTGGAATTAAGACGGTTTTTGCTCGGCCGTATAACGCGAGAGCCAAAGTCATTGAGCGGTTTTTCAAAGAGTTTCAGGAAAGTTTTGAAAAGCTTCTGCCAACTTATTCAGGTTCAAGTATTGAAAACAAACCCGCGCATTTTAAGCGCAATGAGAAGTTTCATAAGCAATATTTCAAGCCGAATTATTACCCGACGATTGATGAAGTCAAAATGCTTGTTGATAAATGGCTTGAATTTAAGAACACTCAACCTTGTCCGAATGATAAAAGCCACACGATTGCGGAAGTTTTTGAAAACAGAGTAAAAATCAAAATTGACACCGCTCGGCTTGACGATTTGATGATGACAGCTGACATCAAAACGATTTATCAAAACGGAATTCGTTTCCTCGGGACTTTTTATTATTCAGATAAACTATACGGGCTTAAAACTCAGGTTATGATTCGGTATTCGTTATTTGATTTATCCGAGATTAAAGTTTATACAGTCAAAAATCAGTTTTTGTGTACCGCAAAACGCGTAACCAAAGCTCATCCAATGGCTTATCATCTCGGCGATATCAAAGATGTTGAGGATTTGAAACAAAAAATTCAAAAACAAAAACGGCTTAAAAATAAGACGATTAAAGAATTACAGAAATTCTTGCCGAATGTGGATTTGAAATTTATAGAGCACGATATTGAAGAAGACGTTCAAGACGTAATCGAAGTTAAGCCCGTAAAGGCGAAAAAGCCAACACCTAGAGAGGAACAGATGAATGCACCTGTGTTTTTGAATAAGTACGAAAAGTTTGAATGGTTGATGAAAAACGGCTGCACCTGTGAAGATGACAGGGTGTGGCTTGCTGAGTACAAGCAAAGTGAGGAATATCGAGGTCTTTATGAAACGTAAATTTGTTGTAACGCAGAATGTAAAACGATTTGTGGATTTGATGGATACGCTCAAAAACGCACCGGCGAATCTGCCGAAGATGGCATTAGTTTATGGCGATTTCGGGCTCGGGAAATCGCAAACGATTATGTGGTGGGTTACGAATAACGATGCTATTTATGTGCGGTGCAACCACAAAATGTCGGCACGTTGGCTTTTGACCGAAATTGTCGAGGAGCTTGATGAGGTGCCGGCGTATTTGACTTCATTATTGTTTAAGCAGATTGAGGACAAATTGCGCGAGCAGCCGAAGATTTTAGTGGTGGATGAAATTGATTTTCTGCTTAATAACTCGTCTGCAATTGAGATTGTCCGCGACTTGCACGACAAAATCGGGATTCCTGTTGTACTTGTCGGAATGAGCCTTGCGGAAGCAAAACTCAAACGGCATAAGCATATTTATGACAGGCTTTTGGGGGTATTAAAGTTTGAAACTTTTAATAAAGATGATGTGGCAAAAATCGTGACAGAGATTTCTGAAGTTGAGTTTGAGCCTGATGCGCTTGAACTTGTTTGTGCGAAATTTAATCAGTTCAGGCAGATTGTGAAATTTTTAAATAAGGTCGAAAACGTTGCTGAAATGAACAATTTGAAAACGATTACGCTGCCGGTTTTAGAGGGAATTATGAATGAAAAATAAAATTTTGAAACTTGCGAAAAGACTTGAAACATTTAGGCTTGAAGATATTGAATCTATTATGGGAGATGGGATAGAAGGTGTTTTACAGGAGCTTGTTAAGGATGGACAATTGAATTTGGTTGGCGGAATCTACTCATATAAAGCCGAGCGAAATTTACCCCTGCCGTTTTGCTTTAAATTCCATTCGCAGGAAAAAATTGAGATGATAACGAAGTGTTTTTGTGCCGGAGTGAAATCGAAACAGGCGAGTTTTCTTTTGGATATCGGGGATGCGACGATGCAGAATTTTTATAAACATTTTCGGCAGATAATTTATGAACGGCAATTGAACGCCCTTAAAACGCACTTTGAACAAAAGCCAAAAACTGCCAAGATGCGGAGGTTTTACGATATACCTGTTTATTTTTATCTGTATGATAATGAACTTTTCGTCGCCGATAAACCGCTAAAAACAAAACACAAGAAACTACCGCACACAAAAGAAGAATCTTTACGAATAAAAGTTCTTTACTCCCGCCTCCGCCGTTCTATAAACCACTCCCAAATGAAACAAAACCTCGCACAACATGTCGCAGAGCATATTTGCAGGTATAAAAAATCTAATATACAATTATTTATCAAATTAATCCAATAAACTTTCTAAAATCTCTTTTAATATATTCCATATAACCATTACACGTTCATCAGAAATCTTAAAACTGTTTCTTATTGAATTTGAAGGATGGATAATATTTCTATAATCTCTAATAACGTGGCTTAAATTGTATGTTGTTTTAGATATGATTTCTTCGCTGTTTGCAACTTCTAAAAGTTCATTCAATGACATATCTTTTATATTTTTACTTTTATCTTTAATTTTATATTTTTTTATGTTCTTGCTAATAAGTGCGTCCATCAAAACAGCTTCAACAATACTTCCACACAATATAGTGGCGGATTTGTTTTGTTTTGTCGCAATACATATTGCACATTCTTCTAAATCAGAAATCAATAAGTCTTTTAATTCTAAATCATTTATATTGTTTAATAAGCATTTCAAATCATCATTATATCCAATGTTTTCAAAAAATTCTATATTTACATTTTTTGATAAATTCTCATATATTTTATTTTTTTGTTTGATATATTTTTCTTTTGTTTCTTTAAGATTCATTGGACATTTTTCATTATTCGGATCTGCTTTTATTCCTTTTTCAAAATATTGTATGGCTTTTTCGTATTCATGATTATTTTTATATATAACACCCAAATTATTTAGTACAGCAGATGAATTTGGATTTTTTTTGAGTTCCATTTTATATAGTTTTTCTGCTTTTTTATGATCTTCTAATTCTTCATATGAATATGCCATTTCAAATTTACAATTTGAGTAACTAGCTGCTTCTGAATCAATATTCTTAGCGATTCTACAGATATTTCTATATTTATTGTCATCATTTAATTCGTAGATATGCCTAATAATAGGATCAAGTATTTGGTTCACAAATATTTCTGAGATATAAAATGTTGGCATTGTGTTTAATAAATCATTAATAATGTTATATAAATCATAATCTTCAATTTTATCCAATATGCTTTCAAAACAAATATGATTTAAGAATGTAGATTCGGACTTATACATTTCAATAGCTGTTAAGTATGCATCATAACGTAAATTTAATTTTACTTGGGCAGAAAATAAATATTTCCCAATTTTTAATTCTTTAGGGTAATCTTTGAAGGCTTTAACTAAGATAGCAATGTGTCTCTTTTGAATTCGATCAACTCCTTCAAAATAATATTCCCTTTTGCAGAAATACATAGCTAATAATATTTTTGTTTTTTGCTTTCTTTGTTTGTCTTTAGTAAATAATTTGTCTAATTTATTAAGTATTTCGGTAAAGAATTGTTCAAAATCGAGATAAATTAGCATAGGGTAGCTGTCATAATCTTGTAATCCTTGAAAAGGTATTTTGTCGAAATATTCAATAATTTTTTGTGTATTATTTGAAATCAAATATATTTTAATTAACCCCATATATGTAACATAATGTAGTTCATTACTAACATCATCTTTAATGAGTTTTAATAATATTTTTTCAGCTTCTTTTAAAGAGATTTCGTCTGCTATTTCTATTAAAGATAATGCTAAAATTAAGTTATATAAAAGTTTTTCATCATTTTCTAATTTGTATACCGCTAATATCTTTTTACAGTATGAGTAACAATCTTCAGGTGAATTATTATTGATATAAGTACTAATAATATTTGTATATAAGTAAAAATCAACTATATCTAATTCATTAATTTGTTTTATTATATTTTGTTTTTCTTTAAAAGTTTTTGTTTTTTGTAATAATGACCTGTAAAGTAAAGGGTCATTAGGGAATTTCTCTATTCCTAGTTTAATATAGTTTATAGCAGTATTATTGTCCTCTTCTAAATTGGCATATTCACAATATGCTTGTGGTAAAGGATATTGACTTTGAATGCAATCTAAGAATGATTGTTTTGCAATAAAATCACTCTTGTCTTTATAATGAAAGTCCGTATTTAAACGACCTCTAAGGTATGTTGCTTGGCTGTACAATTCCGAGTTTTTATCAGTTTCTTTAATTAAGTCAACCAATTGTTTGTTTGCTTCTTTGTATTGGTTATCCTTTAATAACTTTTTTATATTATCCAGCATGCAATTCCCCTTTATAATCATATTTTATATTAAACATTAAATTTATGATTAATTGATATTCATAATCTTCCGACTAGTTTCCGAGTTTGGAGGTGGTGAGTTTCAAAACGGACTTTTTGTCCGGAAAGTGTCAGCGGGGAATGCTTGATTATATTTAGGTTTTGGCGATTTAGGTGGATTTATAGTGGAAAGTTGCCACCAAAATATGTACAATAAAGTGACTTTCTGAGTAGTTTCAGTCAACCACTCGGAAGGGGATGTAATTCAAACGTAAAGCCGAAAGGCGGCAGAAAAATATTTTTTCAAATGTCCCATTAAAACCCACCGACAAATTATAACTGTCTGACAGACAAAATTAAACATTTTCCGACTTAATTTTCACAAAATTGAACTTGCTTAATTTGGTTGTCCGACTTGTTTAATTTTAACTGTCTATTTATAACTCTCGAACTGTACATTAAAAGACGGAAAAGTAAGCTGGACATATAAAAAGCCATTTTGCTATATTGCAAAAATGGCTAATTCCAAAAAAATTCTCCCCAGGTTGGACTCGAACCAACAGCCTACCGGTTAACAGCCGGTTGCTCCGCCATTGAGCTACTGAGGAATATATCAACTTTCGTTAACAGATTTATTATAAAATAAAAATTTTTAATTGTAAAGTACTTTTTAATTAATATTAGACAGTTTTATTAAATTTTTAAAATCTTCATATTTTCTGCTGAGATATTCAAAAGTCCCAATATCAACAATATTGCCGGCTTTTATGTATATTAATTTATTGCAAGCTTTTAGTGTTGAAAGTCTGTGAGCAATTGCAATAATTGTTTTGTTTGAACATAAATTGGAAAGCATGTCTGTTATATCTTTTTCAACTTGAACATCCAAAGAAGATGTTGCTTCATCTAATAATATTATTTCCGGATTTCTATACAATGCTCTTGCAATTGCTAATCTCTGTTTTTGTCCTTGTGATAATCCGTTTGAGCCAACGATTATATTTGAATATATTCCGTTTTTATATTCGGAAATAACATCGTATAGCTGAGCTTCCTGCAAGGATTTTAAAACTTGCTGCTCATTTATTTTGTCACATCCCCATGCAACATTTTCTGCTATCGTCTTATCCAAAATGTTTATCTGCTGAGGAACATATCCAACAATTTTACGAAAAGAGGTATAGTTTTTATTTGTTAATCTGTTTTCATCAACATATATTTCCCCCGAATCTGCAGGCAAAAGACCTAGCATAACATCAGCAAGTGTACTTTTTCCGGCACCGGACAACCCAATTATACCTATAAAATCACCTTTATTTATTTCAAAACTTATATTTTTTAATACAGGCTTTGAAGAATTGTATGAAAAACAAATATTTTCAAATCGAATGGAATGATTAAAAACTAATTTGTTCTTATTATCAGATTTTTCTCTGTTTAAGTCAAAATCGCATTTTTCATATTCGTTATTTAATTGTTTTACAAAATTCATAGCAGAATTTATAGCATTAACTGCAGATTGTATACGATTTAAAGCAGGAGCAATTCTAAATAATGCTGCGACCACTATTGCGAAAGATGCGACTAAGGCTGAATTACTGCTAATCTTTTGCACAGAAAGAACAAATGCCATTAAAATTAACGCTGCTACAACAAGAATTTCAACTATATATGGAGGAATACTATAATAGAACATCTGTTTTATCTGGACAGATTTTAATTTATCCGAAGCTGTCTTAAATTCATTATAAAAAATATTTTCAGATGATTGTATCTTAATTTCTTTGATATTATTAATATTCTGAAGCATTGAAGTCTGATACGACATATACCGGTTGTTAATTTCTTTTGATATCGCACTGGTTCTTGATTTAAAGTATTTGTTTTGAAGAAGAACAGCAATACCAACAAATACGATTGTTATTAAAGCTGGCACTAAGAATTTTATCAAGAGCAACAAAAGAACCATTACAATAATTACTGCATTTGTAAACAGGTTCATAACCCTAAGAATAAATTGTTCTAAAACCTGACTAACCAATGTTCCCATCACATATAATTTATCATTTGGTGACGATTGCATTGACAATTTGTAAGGGGAATACAAAAAATAATCCATATATTTTAAAATTATCTTCTGCTTCCAATCTGCAACGAATTTCCCCTGTAAATAAAGATAAAATATTATAAATAGATTTTTTAATATAAAGATTAAAAGCACACTAAATCCAAGCAGCAAGCCACATACTACATTGTTATCAAAATTTATGTATTTTGAAAGATTAATCGAATCTGGTTGGATAATCAACATTATAAATGGGTAAATCAGTGCAACTCCCAAGAATTCTAAAACTCCTGCAATTAAAGACATAATAGTAAACCCTGCTAATTTATAATGTTGTCCTTTGCCGTAATATGAAATAAACTTTTTAAAATTTTTAAAAAACATTTTGCACCTTAATATAAATTATTGTATAATCATGGTAAAGGAAGGAGTTTTTTATGTCAAATCCGATTTTAAATAATAACAGATTCTCAGCGGGAGAATACGTATTGGAAGGCGAACCTATGACAATACAAGGTACAATAAGCAAAATATTCATGCTTTTTGCTTGTCTTGCAGCGGGTGCAGCAATAAGTTTATATTTTTTATTTACAAATCCATCATTGGCTACTGTTGCAATGTTTGGCGGATCTATCATAGGATTTATCCTTGTATTAGTAACTTGTTTTAATGTTTCTATTGCAAAATACACCGCAGCTCCTTATGCTTTTTGCGAAGGCTTGTTGTTAGGCGGCTTTTCCGCATTTTTTGACGCTGCATACAAAGGAATTGTATTGCAGGCTATTCTTGCAACATTTATGGTACTTTTTGTTATGTTAATGTTATACAAAGCAAAATTGATAACATATACAGAAAAATTTAGAGCTGTATTGCTTACCGGTATATTATCAATTGGCGGAATATACCTTATACAAATTGTTGCTATGTTATTTGGCAGAAGTATTCCTGCTATTTTTGACAACGGACCTGTTGGGATTTTATTTAGTTTTGTTGTTATTGTTTTTGCTGCTCTATCTTTAATTCAGGATTTCAACTTTATTGAAGAATCTTCAAACAGAATGCTGCCAAAAGATTATGAATGGTTTGGCGCAATGGGTTTGATGATTACTCTGGTATGGTTGTATATGGAAATTTTAAGATTATTGGCAAAGCTTAATTCCAGAAGATAAAAGTAAAGAATAAAAAATTGAAAGTTAAATATTTAATATGAAAAAGACGGTTATAGCATATCTGCATACACACTGGGACAGAGAGTGGTACAGGGAATTCGAAGTCTTTAGATTAAGACTTTTAAGAGTTTTTGACAATGTATTAAATTTACTTGAAGAAAATAAAATTCCGTCTTTTTATTTTGACGGTCAAGTCAGTGCCTTGCTTGATTACTTGGAACTTAGACCTGAAAAAGAAAGTTTGGTAAGGAAATTTATCAAAAATAAAAAACTTTTTATCGGCCCTTTTTATACGCTTGTTGATGAATTTTTGACAGATGCAAATGCATTCAGAAAAAATTTAGAAATCGGTCTTAAAATTTCTAAAGATTTTGGATGCGAAGATTTTATCGGATATTTAGCAGATACTTTTGGACACAGCAAAAATGTTCCGCCTATTTTAAAAGAATTTGGAATTAATAAATGTGTAGTTTGGCGTGGATGCGGCAACATACCTTCAGAATTTTTGTTTAACGGTATAAATACAGTAAATCTTATCAGAGGCTATTTTATGGATATTTTTTCTGCACCAATGTCTATTGAAGACAAGGCAAAATGGCTTAAAGATAACTTGGATAAAATTGCAGAAAAATCAGGAAATTATTTATTGTTACCAATCGGAGCGGATCATCTTGGTGTTGAGCCTGATATAAAAGAACAAATTGAAAAAGTAAATAAATTACTAACCGATTACGAAATAAAACTTTCTAATCCTTTTGAATACTTTGAACTTGTTAAAGATAGGTTTTCACGTTTTGTATGGAATGACGAACTGCGTGACAACAGCAAAACTTTTATTCTTCAAGGCGCATATTCTGCCAGAACAAAAATAAAACAATATAACACAAAAGCTTCTTACATACTGAATCAGGCTGATTTATTACAAAGAAAATACGGAAACAAATACTGTTCTGTTATCGAGTATGCGTACAAATTATTATTACAAAATCAAGCTCATGACGGAATATGCGGCTGCTCAACAGACTTGGTTCACAGAGAAAATATTATTCGCTACGAAAAAATTATTCAAATCGCTAACACAATTATTGAAGAACTAAGACTGGAACATAAATTCAAAACTCCGATAATGCAAAGCGAAACGTTATTACCGGAATACAAAGTTATTTCAAAAATTTACAGCGTTGAAAATTCTATTCTGTATGATACTCAAAAAATACCTATTACAGAGGATTTTAAAGAAATTTATACATTGAAAAAATACCCGGCAACAAAAACCGATTTAAAAATTGAAGTAAAACAAGGAAAAATATTTATATCAAATTCAAAAAATCGTGTACAACTCGAGTTTGTCAGATACAAAGATGAGGGAGATACATATAATTTTGGGGCAGTTGCAGATGATAAAGGCGAAATTGCAGACATTTACTCTTTCAAAAATAATATAATAAAAACAAGCTTCTTTGACATTGAAGTTGAAATAAGCAATACAATAAATTTTAAAATAGAATGGGATAACAAACTAAAAAATCAGTTGTGGCAGGTTCGATTTAACCTCAAAAATCCTGTAACAGAAACATATTCTGAAGATATGAATACTGTTATAAGGCGGGAGTTTGATCCTGATTATGATATGCGAGAACACCTTCCAAAAAACAAAGGTGTTGAAGTTAAAACTAATTTTGCGCCAATGCAAAGATATGTAGGAACACAAGGTTTTGGTATTATTACTAAAGGCTTGACAGAATATGAAGTTAGAAATAAATCTTTGTTGGTTACTCTTTTGCGCAGCACAGGAATTATTTCCAATCCACAAAATCCGTCTCGTACAACTCCGGCAGGCCCTCCGATAGAAGTTTTTGAAGCTCAACAATTAGGTAAAAATATTGCTGAATTTTCAGTTGCATTCTTTGAGCCTGAAGATTATCAAAAATACATAGATATTGTTTATCCGCTTTATTGCTAATTTTACCCCCTGTTAAAAAGTTTTGTTAGGAGTAATGGGGGCAGGCTCAGCTCCTAGCTACGCCCTCGCACTAAACGCCACCGCTCATAACAACAACGAAAACCGCTTGGTTGACGGCTATAAACGAGTATGCGTGTTTTGCTGACGCAAAACAACTCCACTCTCTGCCGTCAATCCGCTCAACGTTTCCGTTGATTGTTATTCGTCTCTCGCATACGCTCGTGGCTCTGCTCGGGCTAAAAAAAAACCCTATCTTAAAGATAGAGTCTGGAATTCTTGTTTCATAATTCCTCGTGTGTAGAAGGTTAGTGTGTAGTAGGTAGTGTAAATAGTATGTCTCGTGTTTATTTAATTCTTTTTATTTGTTATCGCTTACATTTATATAAAGTATTTTTTGAGTATATAATTGCTATATATATGTTATTTCGTTACATTTCTTTACAATAATTCTATTAATCAATAATAATAAGCCTTTCGTAAACTATATACTAAAGAGTTTAAGAAAAATTGACAAATTTAATACAATATTTTATCCATATCCCTTAATAATAAATATATACCCACAATTTTTATTTTATAACCATATTTTTAGAAAAACATTCACGTTTGTTAAAATTAGGTTAATTACAGCCTTTATGTAATTTTAATATACAAACTATTGACCTTTTTTTAAAAAAAAAGTATTGTTTTTATATAATCAATTAAGGAGAGATTTATGAAAGAATTTTTGCATACAAGACTTGATAACAGGCAGTTTACGGAAGAAGACATAAAAGGATTTATAAAAGAATATAACATCCAATTTATAAAACTTCAGTTCGTTGACATAAACGGACATGTAAAAAACCTAACGATACCGTCACACCATATTGAAAAAGCCCTTAATAATGAAATTATGCTAGATGGCTCGTCTATCAAGGGATTTAGAAGTATTGAAACATCTGATATGTTTTTCTACCCTGACAAAAATTCTTTCCAGCTACTTCCTTGGAGAGAAAAAGACGGATCTCACTCCGCAAGGTTAATTTGTGACATATATAATGCAGACGGAACACCTTTTGAAGGTTGCCCAAGATGCAACTTAAAAAGAGTTATGAGAGAAGCTGAAAAAATGGGATTTTCAATGAACGTTGGTCCTGAAGCTGAATTCTTTTTATTTGCAAAAGACAAGGAAGGTAATATAACTACAACAACGCAGGACAGCGCTGGATATTACGATGTTGGACCGGAAGATTTAGGAGAAGATGTCAGATCTGATATCGTAACCACATTACAAGAAATGGATTTTGATATTGAAGCATCTCACCATGAAGTTGCTGACGGACAACATGAAATTGATTTTAGATACGCAGATATTTTGACTGCAGCGGATAATGTTGCGACATTTAAAATTGCGGTAAAAGCAGTAGCTGCAAAACACAATCTACATGCCACATTTATGCCAAAACCAATATATGGCATAAACGGTTCAGGTATGCACTGCAATGTTTCATTGTTCAAGAACGGTAAAAATGCTTTTTATGATCCGAAATCTGAGTATGAACTTTCTGATATTGCAAAATATTCTATAGGCGGAATGCTAAAACATGTAAAAGAAATTACGGCAGTACTAAATCCGACGGTAAACAGCTTCAAACGTTTAGTTCCCGGATACGAAGCTCCGGTATATTTGGCTTGGTCTTTGGCAAACAGAAGTGCTCTTTTAAGAGTTCCTGCAAAACGAGGAGTTTCGACTCGTGTGGAATTGAGATCTCCGGATCCTGCTTGCAATCCGTATTTAGCATTTGCGGCTATTCTAGAAGCATGTCTAGACGGTATAAGAAACAAAATAGATCCGCCGGCACCTGTAGAAAGTAATATTTATAAACTTTCTACCAAAGAGCGCAAAAAACAAAGGATTGATTCACTTCCGGGCAGTTTGGCTGAAGCAATTGATTTGTTTGATAAGTCTTTAGTTTCTCGTGCGGCACTGGGTGAACATATATTCAATGAATTCTTGGCAACAAAGAAAAAAGAATGGGATTCATTCAGAACTTGTGTAACCCAATGGGAAATAGATAAATACTTGAACAGATATTAAAAATGAGCCAAAAGGCTCATTTTTTTATTATATTTTTTAATTGTTCAACTATTTTTTCCGTTCCGTCAAGATGTGCCAAAGAGTATGAATTATTTTGTAATTTAGACAATTTATCGGGATTATTAACCAGTTCTTCTATCGCATTATACAAATTTGTACTGTTTATATCATTATCGTCTATATAAACACCTGCACCTTTATCAACCATATATCTTGCATTTTTACGCTGATGATCCGCAGCAGCATGCGGATACGGAACATAGATAGGAGCTATTGAAGAGGCGCAAATCTCAAATATACTCAATGAGCCTGAACGGGAAACAGCTATATCAGACGCTTTTAGCACTACTGCCATATTATCAAAATACGGTTTGACAATCAGGTTTTTATCTTGCTCATAATCAGGATAGACTTTTAATAATTGTTCTATCACATGTTCAAAATTTTTCTTTCCCGTCTGAAAAATAACTTGCAAACCTAAATCATTAGTGAGCCTTTTTATAATTTCAACAGAAGCATCATTAATAGACCTTGCGCCTTGTGAACCGCCCATTATACACAGAGTCAATTCATCACTAATATTCATTTTTGCTCTTGCATCCGACTTTGACAAAGTTTTGAAATCAGAACGAATTGGATTTCCGTTAATTTGGCAATTATTATTTGATAAAACAGATTTGGCACTTTCAAAAGCCACAGATACGCAAGCCGCATAAGGCGCTAATCGTCTTGAAACAAGTCCCGGCTGGGCATCACAATCATGCATCATATATGGAATATTCAATATCTTTGCAGCAATAAGTGCAGGAGCTGATACATATCCGCCAGTACCGAAAACTGCGTCCGGTTTATATTTTAAAATATAATAAACAGATTTTAACACAGCAAAGTCAAGTTGAAATACCCATTTAAAAAGTTCAAAACCTATTTTTCTTGGCATTCCATGTACATTAACCGGTAAAAATTTGTAACCTTTTTGTTTTACTATATCATATTCCAAATTTTTAGGATTACCGACATAAAATATCTCATCATCTTTTATGGCATCCGCTACAGCAATTGCCGGATAAATATGTCCTCCTGTTCCCCCGCCGGTTATAAAATATCTAGCCATTTACATTCCTTATCTTTTTAATACGTTTTTTAGAAATATTCAAAAGAATTCCTACCATTATCATAGAAACAATCAGTGAAGATCCGCCATAGCTTATGAAGGGCAGCGGAACACCTGTTGTAGGCAAGAATGAGCTTGCAACACTCATATTCATAAATGCCTGAAATACTATTGAAAATGTTATTCCGATAGCAAGCAGTTTCCCATACATATCAGGACATCTAGTCGCAATAACAAAACCTCTCTGCATAAATGTAAAGAAAAGCCCAATCACAAGAACACATCCGACAAACCCTAATTCTTCCGCTATTATTGCAAAAATAAAATCGGTATGGCATTCGGGTAAATATGACAATTTTTGAATTGAACCGCCAAACCCTACACCTCTAAAACCGCCTGACGCAAACGCAATCAGAGATTGAATAATATTATACCCGGCCCCTAATGGATCTGAATCAGGATTTCGCCAAGTTACCAATCTTTGCATCTGATACGGTTTTAATATTTTTGTAGATAAACCAATAACCAGACCTGCAACTCCTGTCCCCACAAATGTTAAAAACAATTTTAATGAACCGCCTGCAGCCATATACATAACGATTGTAGTCATACCAAGCAAAATTACCATTGATAAATTCGGTTGTATAAAAATCAATCCTACCATAGCTATAATCGGCAAAAACGCCCAAACCCATTTATCCTGATCAAATAAATTTGTATCTTTTCTAAAAGCACTCGCTAAAAGCAATACCACTGCGGGTTTTGCGAATTCCGAAGGCTGTAGTTGAAATCCTGCAATATTAATCCATCTTTTTGCACCATTTACCATAACACCAAGAGGAGTAAAATCAACCAAAAATAATGCAAGCAAAATTGATACCATTATAACAACATTCCAATCGGAAAGTTTTTTGTAATCGTAATTCATAAAAAACTTTAAGCCGAAGAATCCGACAATAAAACAGATAACCTGTTTAATCAAAAATTGAGCAGGATTTCCGCCTTCATCCAAACATTTTGGTGCTGTAGCGGAAAAAATTGCCATAAAACCTATTATTACAAGAAAGGCAACCACAACAAGAAGTGTCTTATCGGGAGATGATATTATAATACTCTGAAAATTTGATCTTTCAGGATCTCGTCTAACTGATCTTTGATAAGACATACTCTTTGAACACCTTTCCTCTTTCTTCATATCCCGTGAACATATCAAAGCTTGCACATGCCGGCGACAGCAAAACAACATCCGGATTTAACTCTATTGATTTGTCTATTGCAGACTGCATTGAATCTTCTCTTATAACATTGTTAAAGCCGTTTTTCTTTAAATTTTCATCAAATCTGTCAGCTGCTTCACCAATTAATATAACAGTATTAATATGTTTTTTTATAGCTTCACAAAATTCGGTTAAATCTGTATTTTTGTCACGCCCCCCCGCAATTAAAGTAACATCACAATTATTGAAAGAATTAATTGCAACTAAACTTGCCTCAGGATTTGTAGCCTTCGAGTCGTTATAAAATACGATATTGCGTAATTGAGCGAACTTTTCCAGTCTGTGCTCAGGAACTTTAAATGACATTATTGCTTTTCTTATAGTTTCTGTCGGGATATCTTCAAGCTTTGACGCAATTATAGAACACATAACGTTTTGGTAATTATGATTTCCTATTAAAGGACAGTCGTCAAGAGTTATAATTAATTCTTCTTTGCCGTCTTGTTTAAAATATATTGCATCATTTTTTATATAAGAACAATTATCACCAATCTCGCCGTCAAAAAGAAAAACTTTTCCGCCGCAAGACTTAGAAAATTCAAAAAGTTTTTCATCTTTTGCGTTTAAAACAGAATATTTTGGGGATTGAGAACCTCTGAATATTTTTGCTTTTGCCTCAAAATAATTTTCAATACCGCCATGCCAATCTATATGATCTGGTGTAAGATTTGTAAATATAGAAGTTTTTGGCGTAAATGACGGACTGTATTCAAGCTGAAAAGAGCTACACTCACAAACAAAATAATCAATATCATCATTCAGCAAATCACAAGGAGGCTTTCCGTAATTTCCGCAAGGTATTGCATTATATTTTGTTGATAAAATATGCGCAATCAATGCTGTAGTTGTAGTCTTGCCATTAGTTCCGGTTATTGCTATAAATGGCTTTTTCGTATTTAAATACGCAAGTTCAATTTCCGAAATAACTCTGATATTTTTTTCTTTAAGTCTTTTCATAATTTCAGATTTTGGGGGAATACCCGGACTTGTAACCGCAAATTCCGAATTCGAAATAAACTCCTCACTATGACCGCCAAATTCAACGTTTACCCCAAGCGAAATAACATCATCAATCTTTTTCCTGTCTTCAACTTTTTCTTCCTTTGATTCAGTTATATAAACATCAGCACCCTGACTTACAAGAAACTTTGCAGCAGATATTCCGCTCTTTGAAAAACCCAATACTAAAACTTTTTTATTCTTATATTCCATTATATTACCCCCTTACTCAATAAAAACTGAATAATTACAGCACTTGCAGATAATATAGCTGAAACAAGAGCAAATACTACAACAATTTTCTTTTCACTCCAATCACACAATTCAAAATGATGATGTATGGGAGACATTTTAAAAACTCTCTTTCCTGTTGTTTTAAAACTTATAACCTGAATAATTACAGATAAAGTTTCCATTACAAAAACCCCCGCAATTAAAACAAGTAAAATTTCGAATTTACCCATTATAGCAATAGTTCCAAGCAGCCCCCCAATAGCAAGAGAGCCTGTATCGCCCATAAAGACTTGAGCCTTCGGTTTGTTATATTTTAAAAATCCTGCCAAAGCTCCCGCAACTGCAGAGGAAATAATTGCAGCTTCCGGAGACCCAAAAAACAAACAAATTACAGCACATGCAATAAAAGAGAATAAGCCGGTTGATGCAGCCAACCCATCTAATCCGTCAGTCAAATTATATGCATTTGAAGCTCCTGTTATTACAAAAACCGCAAATACAGGATACAACCAGCCTAAATGTAAAATATAATGACCGATTGAAACATCGCAAGCGCTAGAATTTGTAATCATCATATACAAAACAGGCAACATTGCAATAGCAATTTGTCTTAATAACTTTCCTCTGGGAGTCAGACCGTCATTTCCTTTTCCTTTGATTTTTATATAATCATCCTGAAAACCTGCAAATGTGTAAAACAAAAGAGTGAGCAATATTATAAAAGCCTCCGTTGTCATTCTCTGCGCCATAGCAAGAGTAATTATCGAGCCTAAAATAATTGCAAAAACTATAAATACACCGCCAGTTGTGGGTGTACCCTGCTTTTTTGCATGTGAATCAGGTGCACAATCTTTTACATACTGTCCTATCATTTTTTTCTTTAAAAAGTCTATATACGGCACTCCGAACAACAAACATAAAATCATTCCGAGCAAAAATGCCGAAGCAAGCATTATCATCTTTCTTTTTACCCTTCTGCGTCAATTTTTATGACACTTTTAATATTTTCACCAGTCGCTGCGCTTTTTTGATACTTCGTCTGTATTTGATAAATTCTCATTAGCACTTGCTCCCGTTTTATTCACATTTTTTATATAATCAATTATTTCTTCAAATTTCATGGCTCTTGATGCCTTTAAGAATATTGTACAATCCCCATGAAGATTATCAAGAATGTAACGAGATGTTTCAATATTATCATCAAACGTTTTTACATTTAAGTTTTTAGTAATTAATTCTTTTCCGATTTGCGAAGCCAAATTACCTACTGTAATGAATTTAGCATCAGTTTTTGGATATTTTTCTGCAATATATTTTCCGACTTGTTTGTGAAAATCAATTTCATCCTCACCAAGTTCACCCATATTACCTAAAACTACAACAGGATTTTTATACAAATCCAAAAATGTTGAAACAGCAGCTTTCATAGATTCAGGATTAGCATTATAACTGTCGTTTATTATATTGTAACCGTTAACATTTTGAATTTCCCAGCGTTTTTCAATAGGTTTATATTTTGACAAACCTGATTTTATTTCTTCATAAGACATTCCTAATTTATAGCCAAGATTTATCGCAGAAAGAGAGTTTTCGACATTATAATCGCCTTCAATATTTAGCTCATATTCCTTATCTTTGTATAAAAACTTAGAATATCCCTCTTTTTTATCAAGAATTTCAACATCATTAATTGAATAAAAAACTTTTTCACCATCAAAATTTGCAAACTTTTTAATTCTGTCATTATTATGTGCAATAAGAGCTGATTTTAAATATTTCGTAATTTCACACTTAGCTTTTGCAATATTATCAAGACTTCCCAACCGTCCTATATGAGCTGAGCCGGCATTAGTAATTACCGCATAGTCAGGTTCTGCATATTTCGTTATTAATTCTATTTCGCCCAAACCTCTCATACCCATTTCAACAATCAAAACTTCACAATTTTCAGGCATTGAAAGAACAGTCTGGCAAAAACCTATTTCATTATTATGGTTTGAAAAAGTTTTGTGAGTAAGAAATTTTTCCGACAAAACAGAATATATCATTTCTTTAGTGGTCGTTTTACCTGAACTTCCCGTTACACCAACAACAATAGGATTAATTTTTCTGCGCATATAATTTGCAAGTTTCAAATATGCCGTCAAAGTATCATCAACCTTAATTGCAAAATCACATGGCTTTTGTTTTGTATAGAAACAACCTGCGGCTCCTGATTCAAGTGCCTTATCGCAGAAATCCTCACCATCAAAATTTGCACCCTTTAAAGGTAAATACAAATCTCCTTTTTTTATTGTTCTTGTATCTGTTGAAATTTCAAAACTGCCATCATGCTCTATTTCAACATTCAAAGCCTTTTTTATATCATCCGAAGTAAATTTCATATCCCTCTTCCCTTATATATAAATTTTACTCCAAACAAGTCTTAAAGTCTTTAAAGTTAATAAATGTTAATAGTGCTTGACAATGTGTTATGGGTGAATCATAATAACGGATGTATTAGTATGCGGTAAATCGTTCTATAAACACCCCAAAAGCCGAAATATTTTGAATTTGGAGTGTACGAAACCGCCAAGAGAAAGGAAAAGAAAATGTTCGCAATTGTAGAAACAGGCGGAAAACAATATCAAGTAGAAGAAGGAAGATATCTTGATGTTGAATTGTTAGAAGGCGACAAAGATTCAAAAGTTGTTTTTGATAAAGTCGTTATGATAGTAAACGGTAAAAAATCTAAAGTAGGTCAACCGTACGTTGCCGGAGCATCTGCTGAAGGAACTATTGTAAAACACGATAGAGCTAAAAAAGTTATCGTTTATAAACAAAGACCTAAAAAAGGTTACAGAAGAAAACAAGGTCACAGACAAGGCTTTACAAGAGTAATGATTTCTAAAATCAGAACATCTGCTCAAAAGAAAGCTGAAGCTGCTACAGAAGAAGCATAAGTGTTTATGTGAGCGAAGCGAACCAAAATGGTCATTTCACTTTTCACATTTCACATTTCACAAGTATAAAGGAGAAAATTTAAAATGGCACATAAGAAAGGTATGGGATCTACCCGTAACGGACGTGATTCGGAAGCTAAACGTTTAGGCGTTAAGAAATTCGGCGGCGAAACAGTTAAAGCCGGAAACATTCTTGTTCGTCAAAGAGGTACAAAAGTTCACCCTGGCAACAATGTTGGTATCGGTTCTGATGATACATTGTACGCTTTGATTGACGGGCAGGTTAAATTTGAAGCACACCGCAGAGACAGAAAACAAGTTAGCGTTTACGCCAATTAACAAATTAAAGTTCTAAATAAACTAAAAAGCAGCCTCATTATATATGAGGTTGTTTTTTTATGTAAAATTTAGTTAACAAATCAAAAAAAATATTAAAGATTCTTCATGATTATTCCGATAAATAATTTGTAATCAAAAAATAATGGAGAATTTAAAATATGCTTAAAAAGATTTCATACCCTTCGTGTAATATATGCGACAGTGTGGTATTTATATTAAGAGGAGCGAGAAAACGCCGCAATATGGCGCAAATATCAGCAAAACGTGTTAATGCTGATGCAGGTATAGAAACAGGATTGCGTGCGGTAAAATAACGCAATCAATGAGATTTGAGGGCTTTATGTTGTAAATATCCCTTGCCGAAACGGCAGGGGATGTTTTTTATTCCCACGGTTTAACCAAAAATTTAATAGCTTTTCCATCCATATGCTGATGCATAGCCCATTCAATTTTGTCTAATGATATTGTGCCAGTAATTAGTTTTTCAACTTCAACATCACCTGATGCAATGTAATTTAATGCCATTCGGAAATATTTAGGTGTATGGTGGAATACACTCATTAGCTTTATATCACCATAATGCATTTTTGTGGTATCAAAAGTTACGGTTGAACCGGACTTGCAACCGCCAAAAAAGTGTACTGTACCACCAGGACGAACACAAGAAAAAATTCTTTCCCAAATTTCCGGTAATCCCACACATTCAACTGCAACATCAAGTCCTCTGTGTTCCTCTGTATATTCTCTGAATATTTTTTCAGGATTTGGATATTTTGTTAAATCAATAATTTCATCGGCATGAGCAAAATCTTCAGCAGCTTTAAGCTTTATTGGATTTCTTCCTGCAACTATAACATTTGCGCCTTTTAGTTTTGCAAGTCTTGCAAACATAAGACCTATTGGGCCAATTCCTATTATACCTACAGTTTGACCGGGTTTTATGTCAGTTCTTTCAACACCATGAACGACATTCGCCAAAGGTTCACAAAATGCAGCTTTATCAAAGCTAAGACTATCCGGTAAAATAAGCATATTTTTTTCTACAATGCGTGCCGGTACGGTAATATACTGTGCGTATGCGCCATTAAGCAGGTCCAAATTCTCACAAAGATTATATTCTTCATGTCTGCAGTAAAAACATTTCCCGCAAGGAGCAGAATTTGCCGCAACAACTCTGTCACCGACTTTGACATTTGTAACACCTTTGCCAACTTTATCTACAATACCTGCAAATTCATGTCCAAAGCCTGACGGAACCGTTTTTATTAGAACAGGATGACCTCGTCTGAAAGTTTTCACATCTGTTCCGCAAGTCAAAGCCGACATAACTTTCACTACAACTTCACCATCTTTTGGCGGCTTTACCATAACTTCTTCATACTTTATATTCTGCGGTCCGTAATATTGTATTGCTTTCATGCTATTCTCCAATATTTACATAAGCTTTCATAATTCTGTTTGACATAGTATCATCAAAAGCCTTTTGAATTTCATCTAACTTGTAAACAGTTGATAAACCAGCAACCTTTACTTTACCTTCTTCCAAAAGTTTTAGAGAGTCTTTCAAATCAACAGGTGCCGGTGAGTAACTACCCATCACTGTCAATTCTCTATAATAAATTTCATTATTCGGATAAGCTGTTTCATCATGCGGAGTGCTTGAAAATACAATAATTTTACCACCGTTTCTAACGTATTTTATTGCTGTATCTAAAGCCTTATCCGCACCGGATGTCATAAATATCGCATCAAATTCACCATCAATAACTTTTTGTGCGCTTATTCCGTATTTTCCTGCGAGCTTTATTCTTTCATCCAATAAATCACAACCAACTACATCTGCACCATATGCTTTTAATGCTTGTGATGTCAGAATTCCGATTGTTCCCAATCCGACAACAAGAACTTTATCGCCGTTTAATAAATTAGCACGTTTAACAGCTCTTACAATACAACCCAAAGGTTCATAAAATGATGCTTCTATATTTGTTAAATTATCAGGTTTCAGATGTGCCACATTTTGAAGATGTTCTTCCGATAAATAGACATACTCAGAAAAGCCTCCGGGACGAATGTTTGTTGATTTAAAATGTTCGCACATAGAAACATTTCCGTGTCTACAGTAAACACATTCACCACAAGGAATGTGATGAGAAGTTACAATAGTGTCTCCAATTTTGAAATTTGTATCCGAATTTATTTCTTCTATCTGAGCAACAATTTCGTGTCCTAAAACTGTACCGTCTTTTGATATTTTATGTATAAATTTAACAATATCAGAACCGCACAATCCGCAGCCAAGAACTCTTACAACAGCACCTTTTCTGCCATTTAGTGTAATTTTATCAGTCAATTCAATTACTATTTTATCGTTTTTAATTACGGCTATTTTCATATTTTGATTTTAGCACAAACTTGAAAATAACAAAAATAAGATATATAATTAATATATGACTATAATCAGAAGATTAAACTGTTTTGATGCTCCTAAAATAAAGAAGATGATTACTTATCTTGGCGGTGATGAAAGATTTTCACGTGCAATCTTAACAGAGGCCTTTTATTTCATACATGCCGTACTCCCTTTAAAATATAAATTTTTACCCGAATCCTATATTCTATTAGAAAATGATGAGATTTTGGGACTTATAACAGTAGTACCTACAAATGGAAATCCTTATAAGCTAAATATTACTCGACTTGTTTTTAAACAAAATTTATATGACATAGGAAAACAACTGGTTGAATTTGTTATAGCAAGATACGGTGCAAAAGGCGCAGTTTCGTTCAGAGTTCTTGTTGACCAATCACATGATGAACTGTTGGAATTATTTTTAAGAGGCTGCGGATTCAGACATTGCAGCTACGAAAACTTATGGAAATTAGATAACTTTATTCCAAAAAGCGATATAACAGCAAATTTCAGATGTTGTCAGGATACAGATTCGAAACAAATTGCAAGATTATATAATGCAGAATTAAAAAATCTTTATAAACCATCTTTAGAAAGAATAAAAACCGAATATCAGGAACCTTTATTCGCCGGATTCTCAAATTTTTATAAAAATAGATATGTGCTTGAAGAACCCAACACCAAGAAAATAATAGCATATCTTTCAATTACGACAAGCGACAATTTTAATTTTATTATTGATATGTCTTTAAATGATGCTTTTAATATTCAATATGATGAAGTTTTAAATTTTGCACTGTCACAAATAAAAATCAGAAAATCAAAATTCTGCGCATTTTTAAAACACAGGCAATACACAAACAATGCTGATGAAATGGAAAAATATCTGCACGAAAGAAATTTGAATTGTATACAAACCCAATGTGTATTGGTTAGGGATTTTTATAAACAAATCAAACAAGAAGAAAAAGCTTTGCAGTTATTTCAATTCGGTGAAGTTTCATCTACAAATTAGTACCAATAATCGCATTTCTGGACAAAAGAAGCAGTTCCGGACTTGCCTTTTATATAATAAATATCACCACTATATGCTACTATTTCAGGATTATCGCTAACCGTATAGTAAAAATTTTTTTCTGCATACGGATTAATGTTTTCTACAGCATTTATAATCTTTTTCATTGTGTTTGCTGTTTTGAATTGATCTCCGCCAACTATATTTACTTTAGTAAAATTTGGAATAAATTTTCTTAAAAATTGTTCAATTTTATTAATCGGAGTCTCATCATGAACGTGATACAAAACATTAGTAGAAGTTTCTTCATCTACAGCATTTAGCACTGCACAGGTTCTCACTCCTGTCGTACTCAGTGGTGTAAGGCAGTCAGCTTTTAGATAGCCTCCGCCGACATCTGTCAAATTTTCTGTAGAAAATCCTGAATTAGGTTTCATTGGTCCTTTATAAACATTTATTTCTTCAGAATTTTTTGGTGCATAATTAAATATCTTTTTTACAAATTTTATATTATCAGAGAATTCAAATGTATCAAAACACACATTATAAGCCTTATTCAAACCTCTGCCCGCAAAGGATACTTTTGAATTATTATAATTATTATTTAGTATTACAGAATTAATTGCACTTATCATCAGATTTTGTAAAACATGTGAATTTTAATAATTTACTAATTGTAACCTTTTGTTAATTAAAATTTTTGTTTGTGCTAAAGTTTTTGTGTAGAAAGAGGTCGGGATATGAGTAATTTAGATATAATTCTTGATAAAGATATAAATAAAGATTTAATTAAATCTAAAAAAATAGCAGTTATTGGTTTTGGTTCTCAAGGATACGGACAATCAATGAATTTGAAAGACTCAGGATGTGATGTCGTACTTGGATTACGTCTTGGCGGTAAATCAGATGAGAAAGCAAAAAAATACGGATTTAAAACAATGTCTATTGAAGATGCCGTAAAATATGCTGACATTGTTCAAATCCTTATTCCTGATGAAATCCAATCAAAAGTTTATTTGGAACAAATAAAACCGTATTTAAGAAAAGGTCAGTATTTGATGTTTTCTCACGGTTTTAATATTCACTATAAAAAAATAGTTGCACCGGATGGTGTAAATGTAATAATGGTAGCACCTAAAGGTCCGGGGCATACTGTCAGAAGTGAATTTGAAATCGGCAGAGGAGTTCCGTCGTTAATTGCAGTATACCAAGACCCAACAGGCGATTCCAGAGATATTGCGTTATCTTATGCATCTGCAATTGGTGCAGGTCGTGCTGGTATTATTGAAACGACTTTTAAAGAAGAAACAGAAACTGACCTTTTTGGAGAACAGGCGGTAATTTGCGGCGGAGTTTCAGCTCTTATAAAAACAGGATTTGAAGTTTTGGTTGAAGCCGGATATTCTCCTTATATGGCATACTTTGAAGTATTACACGAAATGAAACTTTTAGTTGATTTGATAAATCAAGGCGGATTGGCAGATATGAGATATTCAATTTCGAATACGGCGGAATACGGTGATATGACAAGAGGCCCTAAAGTTATTGGAGAGCAATCCCGTCAAGCCATGAAAGATTTATTAAAAGATATTCAGTCAGGTGCATTTGCGGATGAATTTATGAATGAAATGCAAACAGGATGTAAAAATTTTAATAAATTAAGAGAAGAAAATGCAAACCACTTAATAGAAAAAGTCGGAGAAGAAATAAGATCTTCATTTGTTTGGGGAAATGATAAAAAGATTATAGACAGATCAAAAAATTAAATTAAAGAAAGGATATCATGTTCAGTACAGAGACAGAATATGAAGTAATTACATTTTCGATAGGCGATACAAAAGCCGGAACCAAAATGGGTAAATTACAATTAAAAGACTTGAATGACGAGTCTGTTTTAAATTGTATTTTATGGGAAGAAACATTAAATCGTTACGACAGCAAAATTTTCAGAACCGGTAATATCGTAAAAATAGTTTCAGCATCTTTCAACGAAAAATATAATAACTGTCTTGTATCTACACTGGCTCTCATTAAAGAAGCTAAAATGGGGCTTGAAGAAGCTGAAAGAGAAAAAGTTTATTCTGATTTGATTTCATATATAGACAAAATCAAAAATACTGAATTAAACAAATTTTTAACAACATACTTTATCGAACATAAAGACAAAATTAAAGTTGCTCCGGCAGCAAAACTAATGCACCATAACTATATCGGCGGACTTATGGTTCATACTTTGGAATGTCTTAAATACGCTGAAGAAAACATGTCAATTTCAGATTACAAATTCAATAGCGATGATATTCTTGCTGCATGCATTTTACACGATATTGGTAAAATCTTTGAATATACAATAAACTTGGAAACAGGATTAATTGATTACGATGAAATTTTCAGAAAAGAATGGTTAACACACTCACAGTACGGTTTTACAATTTGTATGGCTAACGGATTTAATAAGGTTGCAAAAATGATTGCAGCTCATCACGGCAGAAGCGATTGGGGTGCTATTATTGATTTAGATCAAAAAGATTTGGAACCTGAACTATATTTTATCCACTTGGTAGATAATTTATCTGCAAAATTTGGTAAAATAAATGTAAAATTATTGGAAGAAAAAGGAGTTTAGTTTTGTCAAGATTAAATGAAACTCATAATTATAAAGGAACACTGGTTTGTGTCGAAGGAATAGACGGCTCAGGAAAATCTACACAACTTGCTTTACTTAGGGATTGGCTAAAATCTATAGGGCAAGATGTTATATATACAGAATGGAATTCTTCTGAATTAATCAGTCAAACAACAAAACTTGCTAAAAAGAAAAATATGCTTTCGCCAAGAACTTTTTCACTTTTGCATGCAGTCGATTTTGCAGACAGACTAAAACAAGTTATTGCACCTGCCCTGAAAGCCGGATTTATTGTTCTTGCCGACAGGTATGCGTATACAGCTTTTGCAAGAGATGTTGCTCGTGGAGTTGATCCAAATTGGGTTAGAGAGGTTTATAGCTTTGCTATAAAACCTGATATTGCAATCTATTTTGACATCGCACCTATAGATGCAATGGAAAGAATTTGTTCCAACAGAGCGCCAAAATTTTATGAAGCCGGTATGGATTTAAAATTGAGTAATGATCCTTATGAAAGTTATATTATCTTTCAAGGAAGGGTTACAAAAGAATATCAAAAAATGGTTAAGGAATTTGGTTTAACAAAACTTGATGCAAAAGATTCAATCCATTCTAAACAGGTTGCAATCAGAAAAATGCTGAAAGAAGTTTTGGAAGAAAAAGGAGTATCCCTAAATGACTAAATATAAAACAAAACATGGATATGAAGGTTTACTCATCGTTATAGAAGGTACTGACGGTTCAGGGAAATCAACTCAACTTGAATTATTGAAAAAATCAATTCAGGCACAATCTTATGGAGTTATGGTATCAGAATGGAAAACCTCAAGACTAATTGCAAACGTTATAGATGATGCCAAAGAAAGAAATTTGTTAAATGCTACAACTTTTAGCCTTTTGTATGCTGCAGACTTTGCAGACAGACTTGAAAATCAAATTATACCTGCCCTAAAATCAGGTTTTATAGTTCTTTTAGACAGATATTATTACACAGCACTGGCAAGAGATGTTGCAAGAGGTCAGGATATTGAATGGGTAAAAAATCTCTATGATTACGCACCGGAACCTGATTTAGTGTTTTATTTAGATATGCCTGTTGATGTTTTATTGAAAAGAATTATCGGAACAACAGGTCTTGATTATTACGAAAGCGGACGAGATGTTGGCTTTTCTACTGACTTTTACAAGAGTTTTGAAATATATCAGAAAAAATGTCTTGATCAATATAACAATATGAAATCGGAATACAATTTCTTGAGTATAGATGGAACAAAATCAATTAAAGCAATACATAATATTATGAACACAGAAGTTCAAAAAATATTGGATTCTGGAGTACTTTATTAAATAAAAAATATCCATTTTATATAAAAAATTGTTACCAAAATAAATAAAAATTTACGTTATGAAACATTTTGCGCCATAAAGCATGTTTTATGATAGATTAGAAATGTAAAGAGAAGATTTAAGGAGATAATGAATGTCTGAATATTTGAGCAAAGAAGAGATTAAGCAATGGAGAAGCTCATTAGAAAAGATTACATTAGAAGAATTTGCTGCGAGATTAGGGAAAAAAATTGAAGAATCAAAACCAACTAATGATTTGGTTGATATAGTATTGAAAGGAAAACCTGTCGTATCAAATGAAACCGATTATAAACAATCTCACGCTGAAAGATTGAGTTCTATAGCGGAAAGAGCATTTGAAAGAGAACAACAAATAGCTCCGACGCCGTTTTCTATAAATAGAATTCAAGTTTCTGAAACAAATACCAAAGAAGAAAAGCAAGTTAAAACTTCAAAAACTGATAAAAAAGCAACAGTTCAAAAATCAGTACAAGAAAAAACAGTTGCAACAAAAGCTCAAAAGGTAAAACAAACTGCAAAATCTGACAATTTGAGAGAAGAAGTGAGAATTGTATTCAAAAAAGCACTTACTGACAGAGAACAAAAAGTATTTGACCACTTTGCGCAAAATAAAGGTAAAATTGTTTATGCAAAAGATTTGGCTGCATTACTTGATTTACCCAGAGACTATGTTTATAAATACATAAAAAATCTTAGAGCAAAAATAGAAGGCGAAAAACTTGAGAATGCTGATAAAGGCGGATTTATTTTAAACATTTAATTATTAAAAATGTCATAATCGAAAAATAGCGGATTTTATATCCGCTATTTATTTTTTCAACAACAAATTCATCCCTGCTGTAAAATAACTTTTTATTTCCGCAAAAGATCTGATTTTAAACAACATCTTCAATATATACAGAGGTCTTAAATAAAACCTTTTTATGGCGGATTTGTGCAACTCAAAAATTCTTTGACGATTAAGAGTATGAGAATTTACCGCAGGAAAATAATATGCTTTTTCAAAGGACGTATCACCATCAAATAATTTATTATCTTTTGCATACTCAAAAAATCTTGAACCTGGCAATGGGGTTGCGGTATAAAAACTTATAAAGTCACTGTCTAATTCTATTGCAAATTTTATAGTTTCTTCAGCCGTTTCTTCAGTTTCCCAAGGCAAACCTATTACAAAATAGTTGTATATCCTAATCTTAGCTTTTTTAAAAAGAGCTACAGTTTTTCTGATATCGCTAAGACTTATTTTTTTGCCTATTTTATCAAGCATATATTGAGAACCGCTTTCAACTCCAATACTTACCAAGCGACAACCCGATTTATACATAATTTCAGCCATTTCAAAATCTGCAGTATCGGCTCTTGTATTAGCTGACCAAGTTATTTTTAATCCGCTTTCAATAATTTTATTACAGAGCTCAATTGTCCACTCACGATCTATATTAAAAATATCAGACCAAAAAACGAAATTTGTAATATTATATTTTTCAACGCATTCTCTTATTTCGGCAATAATATTTTCAGCCGAACGCTTTCTTACTTTTGCTCCCGAAACCGGCGTTGCAAGACAAAAGAAGCAGTGATATGGGCAACCTCTGGATACTTTAATAACCGCTTGAACTTTATTGTTATCAGGCCTCCTGTATAAAGAATTATCCACTAAATGTCTTGCAGGAAACGGAATGTCATCAAGATTTTCAATAAACTGCCTTTGTCCTGTAAATACAACATTCTCCCCTTGTCTGAAGTAGAGGCCGGATATCTCGCTCATACCCTTCTCTTTTTTTAAGAGTTCTTTTAATGTTTCTTCAACCTCACCATAAAGCACTATATCTAAAGCTTTGTGAGCTTTCATTATCTCATCTGCACTGATAATAAACGCGGCACCTTTTGCAATTGTAACTACATCAGGTAAAATTTCTTTTGCGGTTTTAAGACTTTCTAAATCATGTTCTAATGTCGGAGTTGCGGCATTTACCACTACATAATCCGGTTTAAATTTCTTTAAATCATCAATATAACCATTTTCTTGACTGTAGTCTTTTATTTTAGCTTCAAAACCGCATTGTTCAGCTACTGCAGCCATATACATTAAGTCTGTAGGCGGCAACGGCGGAATTACAAGGAGCTCTTTTGTCGGTTGTTGGCATCTGTCCTCCCTGTTTAACACAGGTGAAGGCGGATACATAAAAAGTATTCGCTTTTTATTGGGCATTTACTTTTTCCTTAACTGTATTTGCAATAAATGCTGCAGCGCCTAAACATATTGCACCAATCAAAAATGTGTATTCCCAATGGTGATTAATATAATCCGACCCCATTGTGAATGAACATTTGTTTATAAACCAAGCAACAAGCGTGCATACAAACACTTGCGGCCCTGCAATAAATATGTTAAATATTCCCATTACAGAGCCTTCTGTACCTTTTTTTATGTATTGAGACAGCATTGCAAAAGGTAATGCACAAATACTTGCCCAACCTATACCTGCAACACCCATCATCGCAGCTACAACAACCGGATTTTTTGAGAAAAACATTCCCAAATAAGCCAAAATCATTGTGATTATTGAAATAATATGCACTTTTTTGTTTGTAAATTTAGCAGATAAAATACCGATTGGTATAGCAACCAAAAAGCAAACAAGATTAAATATAGCAAAACATATTGAAGAAAAATTTGTGCCTTTCAAAATTGCGGAATTATATAATTCTTTTGTAGACTCCATTGCAGTAGATAAATCCGGAACACAATAAATTGTATGAATAGCATACTGCGTAAAGAAAATCATCATACACATTGTTCCAATCCAAGTAAAAAATTGCATTGTACAAATTTTTGAAACCTCAGGAGAAAGCGCAAAAAAGTTCTTTAGAGAATCAATAAAGCTGTCATCCTGAGCCGATTTCGAAACAGATTCTTCGCCTTGCTCAGAATGACGGCGAAGGATCTCATTACTTTCAATATCAGGCTTTACCTCCTGCACTCCTGCGTTCTTGCCTTCTGAAATTGTGATGCAAGTCCATATCATACCGAGTGTAAATGCCAAAGCAGCCATTACAAATTGTGCATTTATAGACATTTGATAGTTAAATACTGCATTTAAAAAAGGGGCAGTTCCTGCAGCAACTACAGAGCCCAAACCTATTGCAAGGCTTATGTATGAATTTGCAAGTGCGTGCTGTTCTTCAGGTACGACGTCAGGCACAAGCGCTCTGTATGGACCTTGTGCAACATTAACACACGCATCTATGACCCAAATCATTATTGCAGCTATCAAAAGAGCTGTCAATGGATGTAAATCAAGTCCTGTCAGATTATGCAGCAGATTTGCCACAGACGCTGAATTTGGAAATATCCAAAGAGCCAACGATGCCAAAATAGCACCCCCAAGAAGATATGGTCTTCTTCTACCCAAAGGAGAAACTGTTTTATCACTCATTGCGCCGACAATCGGCTGAACAACCATACCCGTAAATGGACCTGCAAGCCATATCAAACCATATATAAACGGCGATGCTCCAAGACTTTCTGTTACAGGGCCTGACAAAATAATCCTCATTTGCCAAGCAAACTGTAAACCAAAAAATCCTAACGCAAAATTTAAAAATTGCGCTGTAGTAAATTTTTTTAATACATTATTTTCACTCATATTATCCCCCAATTTATTATTAATTTTACCTGCAAAAAGCCAGCAGGTCAAGAATTTTACTCAATAGCTTTTATCAATTCATATAAAGCTTTGTTATAAGGAGTAGAAATGTTGTGTTTCTCTCCTAATTTTATTATTTCGCCCGCAAACATATCGACTTCAGTTTTTCTTCCGGCTTCGACATCCTGAAGCATAGAGGTTTTACCTTCAGGTGACATTTTTTTGAAAGATATTAACGCCTCATCAAGCATATTTTCAGTATTTTTAACACCCTCAGCTTTTGCAATACACTGAACCTCTTTCATTACATTAATTATAAAATTAATACATTTATCATTATTAATCATCTCTCCAAAAGTATATTTCCATATTGCAGATGGCTGATTTGTTGAAACATTCAGCATAAATTTAAGCCACATAGAATGTATTATATCATCAGGAATTTCATAATTAATTCCAACTTTGTCAAAATATTCTTTCAGAGACATAACGTTATTTTGGTCTTGGTAATTTCCGAAAACAATTTTATTGACACCATCTTGAGTTACATAGCGGTTTACTCTCACTGCACTGTGTCCTATAAAATATGAATAAACAAGCTTTTCAGCTCCATAAATATTTGCAATTTCTTTTTCGGATGATATTCCGTTTAAAAGTGATATAATTATTGTATTATTACTAACAAAATTTTTGATATTTTTTATTGCATCATTGAGCCCGTCATATTTAGTTGCAATAATTATTAAATCTGCCTTGAAATCATTTGCACTAGGCAGAATATAGTTAAGGTGCAGTTCATTTCCGTTAAATATAACGGGACTTTTGGAGTACCTCTCAAACCTCTCCTTATCAACAAGAATTTTTAAATTTTCGGGGCTGAATTTTTGAATTTTGTCTGCGTAAATCGTTCCGATAGCTCCAAGTCCGTATATTAAAACATTTTTTACATTTTTCATAAAATAATTATAACATTAATAACAAAATAATAGAAATGTAATATTTTAAAATACTGACCTTTGACCGAGCGAATTATCAATGTTTGTGAGGCAATAACAAGGCTCGTACTGTTTGAGCGGTAAAATTAACAGATTCTGAAACAAGTTCAGAATGACAATAATATAGCGAGTTTACGAGCCACAAGCCGAACAATTACAATTGATATGAGCGAGAGAACAGGTCAAATGTTCTTTGGGTACTTTCTTTCAAAAAAGAAAGTACCTGCAGGGGTGCAGGGGCGGCATAAGCCCCGCATAAATTGTATTTATAATAAATAACATTTCAATTATTTTGTTATAATAATTTGTTAAATTTTATTCACAAATAAAAGTTATAAGGCAATACTTATTAAAAAAAATACTTTATATAAGAGTAGTGTAGTAGTTTATATTGTAGTGTGTAAATGGTATTTGAAATCAACAGACCGCTTGGTGTAGGCGGAATTACCCCTAATATTTACAACACCCGAAACAGATATGTAAGTTTCGGTCAACAGAGTGCTGATACTTTTGAAAACACCTCTTTTAATCGTTACACAACAGAATCTGCAATAAGAAGAATGATTGAGAATAACAACAAAGTTAAGGATATTATAAAAGATTTTAATCCGAATATAAATTTGAACATGGAAGAATTGAGAGAATTGATGCAAAATCACGCTACAGATACACGCAATATTACAATAGGAATAGCAGAGCATCTACCCTTTTCACTACAGTCAAAAGTTGATAAAAAAGCATTAAATGACGCTGCATATTTGCATGATTTGGGTAAAGTCCTAATTCCAAAAGAAGTATTAAATAAACCCGCAAAATTAGATGAAGCCGAAACAAAAATAATGCATACTCATTCTGAATTAAGCTACGAAATGCTAAAAAATTCAGGCTTGAATGATAAAACTCTTAAATTAATAAGAAATCATCACCAAAATATGAAAAAAACAGGTTATCCATGGGTAGGTAACGACTTTAACGCAGATTTGGATGTACAAATACTTTCAACTGCTGATAAATATTCAGCCCTAACCGAAAAACGTAAATACAAAGCACCTATGAGTTCGAAAGAGGCACTTACAATAATTTATCAGGATGTAAAAGAAGGAAAGTTACACCCGTTTGTTTTTAAAGCTTTAGTAAATTACACGAACAGTCCGGAAGGAATACAAAAGGTTACACTATAAAAAACAACCCCTTAAAAATTTTAAGGAGTTGTTTTTATATTATTTGACATTCTATTGAACGTTTGCTTTTTCTTCGTCTGTTACACCCTTGATTGTAAGGTTTACTCTGCCTTTGTCATCAATTTTGATAACCTTAACGATTACTTCCTGACCTATTTGTAAGTGTGGTTCAATAGTTTCAATTCTTTCGTTACAAATTTGAGAAATATGAACCATACCGTCTTTACCCGGAGCAAGTTCAACAAATGCGCCAATTGGGATTATTCTTACAACTTTACCTTTCAAAACCATTCCTTGTTCTGCTTTGAAAGTAAGTTCTTTAATCATTCTCTTTGCAATTTCAGCGCCTTCCTGATCGTTAGATGTAATTGTTACTACACCAGAATCTTGGATATCAATTTCAGCACCTGATGCATCAATGATTGCTCTGATTTGTTTTCCGCCAGGTCCAATAACAGTTCCAATATCTTCTGTCGGAATTGTCATTGTTGAAATGCTTGGAGCAAACGGTGACATTGGTCCGGGTTCTGTGATTACTTCTCTCATTTTGCCTAAGATATGCAATCTGCCTTCTTTAGCCTGCGCCAAAGCTCTGCGCAAAGTGTCGTTTGCAATTCCTTTTGCTTTCATATCCATTTGCAGTGCTGTGATGCCTGTATCGTTACCTGTAACTTTAAAGTCCATATCACCTAAAAAGTCCTCAATTCCCTGAATGTCAGTTAATACAACAGGTTCTTTACCTTCTTCTGTAATCATACCCATTGCAACACCGCCAATCATACATTTTACAGGAACACCTGCATTCATCAATGCCATTGATGAACCGCAAGTTGAAGCCATTGATGTAGAACCGTTTGATTCCAACACATCTGATGTTACTCTGATTGTATAACCGAATTCTTCTTGAGAAGGAAGCGCAGGAACATTAGCACGTTCTGCCAAATTTCCGTGTCCTACTTCACGTCTGCCCGGTCCTCTAAGTGGTTTTACTTCACCTACAGAAAATCCAGGGAATATGTATTTATGCATATATGTTTTTTCAGTTTCAGGGTCAACTCCGTCAAGTTCCTGTTTCATAGCAGGGCCTGCAAGAGTTGCAACTGACAATACTTGAGTTTGTCCTCTTGTAAATACTGCAGAACCGTGAGCTCTTGGGATAACTCCGACTTCGCACCAGATAGGACGAACATCGTGAGGTTTTCTTCCGTCAGCTCTAACACCTTCGTCCAAAATCATTGTACGCATAATCTTCTTTTCTGCATTTTTAAATTCTTCTGCAACGAAGTCGATTCCAGTTTCTTCCATAATTTTCTTAGAATAATCATCTTCAGGCAGGGCGTCAATTTTTTCTTTAACAAGCTTTTTAGCTTCTTCAAGTTTTTCCTGTCTGTAAGTTCTGTCAAAATTATGATATGCATCAAAAATCATATCGTGAGCAGTTTCATCAATGATTTTTTTTATTTCTGTAGTATCGTAAGGATTTACGAATTCTTCTTTTTCAACTCCGCAATCTTTTGCGAATTGCAATTGAGCTTCGCATTGTTTTCTGATTTCAACTTGTGCGAATTCAACAGCGTTCATAATATCGTCTTCTGTAACAAATTTGCAGCCTGCCTCAACCATAATTACACTGTCGTGAGTACCAGCAACAACAATATCAAGATCTGATTTATCAGCTTGTTGGTGAGTCGGGTTTGCTATCATGTTGCCATTTTCATCACGAGAAACTCTTACAGCACCAATAGGCCCTTCAAAAGGAGCTCCTGACAGCATCAAAGCACAAGATGCTCCGAGCATTGCCAATGTATCAGGTTGATTTTGTTGATCATAGCTGAATAATTGAGCTACAATTTGAATATCGTTTCTGTAACCTTTTGGAAACAGTGGTCTTATAGGTCTGTCTATCAATCTTGAAATAAGGATAGCTTTGTCGCTTGCTTTTCCTTCAGAACGGTTGTAACCGCCCGGTATACGACCGATTGATGACATTCTTTCTTCATAGTCAATTAATAGTGGGAAAAAGTCAATTCCTACTCTTGGTTCTTTTGATACACAACAGTGAACAAATAACATTGTATCACCGCATCTTACTGTAACTGAACCATTAGTTGATTGAGCGTATTTTCCGGTTTCAACGGTAACTGTTTTGCCGCCGATTTCAATTTCAAACTTTTTAGTTTCCGGTATAGTCATAATTACCTTTCATCTTTCCCGCACTTCCTTGTGCGACTTTTTGTTATACACTTCTAATGTTCAAAGCAATTATACAACAAACAAGAAAATTATTAAATTAATAGGCAAAATTTTTATTTACGTGTTTTGAAATTTATATGAAAACAGATAGGATTTCTTTCGGAGCAAAATATATAAACCCGATAAATATCGGGAAATTAGAAGAAAAAGTCTATAAGCAGGCAGAGGTTTCTTTTGTAAAGCTTAATCCTTATAATGCATGTGATGTTTCGGCATTAAGACAAATTGCAAAATATTGGGAAAATGACAAATTTGCAGGAAATATAAGTGTTTGCGCAGATGCAATATATGACGGTAAATCAGCAGATGGAATAAAAATTTTTGCATTAACATCACAAAGTGACAGTTTTGAAAAACTCAATCCCGACAAAATTCTTGGTGTTATTGAAACAGAAGACACTGCTCCTTTTCATATTCATATAAATAGATTCCAGACAAAACCTGAATTTGTATACGGTTATAAACCGGAATACAAAGGAGTCGGAACGGCAATATTAAATTCTTTAAAGGAAATGTACAACAAAATATCTGCAATATCAGAAGCCGATAAATCCACAAGATCATTTTACGAAAGAAACGGATTTTACGAAAGCTCAAAAGGCTCAAATTTCTATATTTGGTACAAAGATTATTTTGCAGATATTTTTAAAATATTCAGATAAAAACAGCCACATACATCTTTATTCCGTCGAATTAAAAGCGTTGTGGCTGCGTTCACTATTTACAAATAGTGTTTAATACTAGAAATGCATATCAAATGAAGATGGCATACCGTTAATTCTTTCATCTTCCATACGCATAGCTGAACCTATCGTAAAGCTTTCAGCATACATCTTATTAATTTTGTATGTCAAATCCCCGTTGAACACTTCTTCATTTTCTTCTAAAAACTGAAACAGCGGTTCTGCCGGTGATTTTACAATATTATTTAAAGTTTCTTTTGCATGTTTAATCGTATGTTCGCCAATTTCGGGAACTTTTACGTTCATACCAAAAGGTTTGTAAGGTCTGTTAAATGATGCTCCGGTATCTGCCATGATATTTGTCCTTTTTTATACATGGTAGATATCGGAACATTCAAAACAAATATTTAGAAAATTAAGATGAAATTTTACAAATATTAACAATTATTCGGAAAATGGCGGTCTGTATTTTAAACGTTTAGAATTAATTTTCTTACCGCTTTGCTCTTCAAATATTTGAAGCATACCAACTACATCTTCATAATCAAAATACCCATTGTTTGCATCTTCAATTATTTCATTCCAATACTTTTGAGCATTATTAGAATCAAATTGTCTATAAAATACCCCCATATCTTTGTTGCTTCGGGTATTATTGCATCTTTTACAAGCCCAAGCCCAATTTATAATCATATGAGGACCATCTAGCGACGATGGCTGCTGATGTTCCAGTGTTAATTCTGATGGAGTAAAAAGGTCATACGCAATTTTTTCCGGAGCTGACTGATCATGTTTTGTAATTAATGCATATACGCTATCGCGTGATGTAGGTAAACTATTTGCCAATCTGAACAAGTTTCGTCTGGTTTTATTATGTTCATCAACACCATTCAAAGCTAACTTCAAATCATGCATAAAAGCTTTGTTAGTAAATTTTCCTAAAATTGGTTCACCTTTCAACATCTTTTCTGCATCTGAACAATGATTATAAATGTCTTTTCTCTTAAGAACCTCAGCTTCTGATTTTATGGCGTCTATTATAATTAAATTTAAACGTTTTGACGAATATTTATTTTTTATTTTTGTATTTTTATTAATTCTTGCATTAGGAGTAACTGTTCTAAGTATTCTTATTACTACCTTGTCGGTTATTGGTTCTGTTTGTTTATATATTGCGGGTATAGTTAAAAGTTCCGCAAGATTATTAATTCTTTTTGCAGTCCTGTCATTTGGTATGGTTTTTGTTAAATTTTCTATTTTATATCTCGTTTCTTTTCCGCTGAATTTTTCTAAATGCGGGATTTTTAACATTCTGAGTTTGCTTTTTGATATCAAGTCAAGTACTGCTTTTTGGTTTTCTTCAGGAAGTTTTGAAGATTCTTTTGCTATAGAATCAAAAATCGGATTTTGAAGTTTTAACAATTTCTTATTTGCTTGAACAGACATCATTTTTATAACAGTATCCAACTTTGCTTTAGGACTTTTTTTAGAAATAGATTCTACATAATCAAAAATTTGTCGTTCAGAGCTGTGCAAACCATCTTTGTATTTGCCAAAGATTTTAACAAAATCTTTTATTGGTTTTGAAAACAAATTTGATCTTTTCCACTCTAAAAACATCGCTTCATCATATTTCATTGGAATCCCGCAATACATACAGTTATAAATTCTCTTTAACGCATGTGCTTTAAAATCTTTTACTGTTTTTATCGGACGAATTAATTTATGCGTAAATGACACAGAATCCTGTGGATAAGAGAGCGGTTGAATATCTCGTGCATACACGTTTCTGCTATCATTTGACAGCCTGCTTTTGGGATATACAAATGTTGATACCGGTAAAATCCTCATAGCAAATTAAAAACATGTAAAAATTTTTTTTGCTAAAAAGTTAACAGTTATTAAGTTCTATTTTAATTATTCCGTCTGACAGTTCATTCAACGTTTTTGCAAGATTTTCTACATATTCATTTTTACACAACCCTTTTTTACATAGAGACATAAGTTTGCCAAAGTGAATTTGAGCATTTTCAGGCATATATGGATTTTCTTCTATTTGAACAGAAATGGGATAATGGTGTCTTGAATTATTGCAATGTGTGCACTCCAGAGCAAAATTCAAAGAGTTATTTTGTCCCTTCAAGCATTTTGGCAATAGATGTTCAAAAGTTCCAACCGAAGGATGAATAAGATTTAAAGCAATTATTTCCGATTTCTTTCTTGCATTTTTAACAACAAACGCACAAACCTCATCACTTGAACGAGGCAACCTTCGAGCTATTGTGATTATTTCTTCTCTGATTTTTTCATTTTCAATATGAGAAACTATTTGTTTTAATTTATGAATAAAAATTCTTCGGGAAAACGGCTTGTGCGGCTCGGGATCAAAGATTATATCATTTGTTTTTATTATTAGTTTTCTAATAGCCCTTGCAGTTTTTTTAGGTAAAATTCTTCTGTAAAAACTTATTTTGTTGAATATATTACTTTGAATTTTAACAAGAGCAAGCTCATGAACTTCTTTTTTCATCAATAATAACTGTTGAAAATCCATATCTGGATATTTTGGTGCCATCCCTTTGAACATATTAAACACTTGTCTCTCAACCGGATGCATAATTTTTTCGTATTGCTCCAGAAATTTTATTACATCAATTGCTTTTCCTTCAAACAAATGGTTATCCAGAATTTTCGTATATTCATCAGGATGCAGCATCTCTAATCCGCAGCAAAGACAAGGAATATGAAAGTTGAACATATTTTTTAACTCTTTACGAGTCAAGGGAATTTCTTTGCAGCGAAAAGAAATATTTTCCGTTTTTATAAATTTTTTATCCATAATAGAGACCTACATTTATTATAACGGATTTTTATATATTCTTCTTTATTAACGACAAATAATTGTTAAAAAATATTAATAAACAATCAAACGCAGCTATCCCATAGGCGGCGGCTGAATATAAAGCGGTTTCAAGAGTCTCCAATTACATTCGTCATCAAAACTTTTTTTCACTGCCAGCTCTGCTAAAATTTCACCCAACGGGTAATTTTGTTGTTGATATGAAATTCCGCCCAACACAGACTGAAGTTTATCGTCTGTTATAACATTATATTTGCCGGAATTAATTATTTCTTTTACTTTTTCTAAATCCACAGCGCCTTTAATTTCACCATCTTGATACAAATATGCACAATTTTTTCTTGCATCAAGGGCAACAAGCGGTGAATTTTCGACACACTTTGACAAAATTTCTAACGATGAAATACCGACAGCCTTACAATTAAGTTGTTGAGCCATTACTCTTGCAACAGTAACACAGGCTCTGATGCCTGTAAAACTACCCGGTCCTATATTTACGCCAATCAGGTCAATATCTTTAGGCTCTATATCATTTTCTTTTAGTGTATCTTTTATAGTTGATATCAAAAATGCAGAATGATATTTGTTATCGTGATTTTCAACAATTTTTGATGTAAGGATTTTATCGTCTTTTTTCAAAACGACATACATTTTATCCAAACAAGTATCAAATACTAAAGTTATCATTTTGACAATTCCTCAATAATTTCATCACAACCAACAGAAATAAATTCGTATATTCTGGCATCGTTATCATCATAAGTTACGTTTATTTTTATATGATTAAACGGTGCTTCATCTTGATTAAATTCAGCCCATTCGACAAAAGTTACCTGTTTACCTTCGGAATACTCTCTCAATTCATCATAAATAGTTTTAATTCCTTCGTTTTCCAACCTGTATAAATCGAAATGATATATTGGAATTGAACCGGTATGGTATTCATTAAGTATAACAAAGCTTGGACTTGTCACCCTTTCCTTTACATCAAGTGCATCAGCTACAAGCTTTACAAAAGCCGTTTTTCCTGCTCCAATTTCTCCGTACAAATTTATGAAACACCCGTTTTGAATAAGTTTTGCAAATCTTTGAGCAAGATCTTTGGTATCATCTAATGTATTACAAACTTTTTTATAAGTTTTCATTATGTTCTTTTATGAGATTCTTCGGGTTACACGTCATTCTGAACGCAGCGAAGAATCTCATAAAGTCCGCCTCAGAATGATTCTTTTAAAATTAAATGTATGTTACAACCTTATTTCTGCCGGATTCTTTTGCTTCATACAGAGCTTTATCCGCATTTCTGACAAATTCATTATCATCTTTGGCAGCTTGGTAGGGAGCAACACCTATACTAATTGTAACACTAATATTCTCTTTGTCTTGATATAATTTTGAAATATCTATTTTTTTAGCTTCTACGGCACATCTTAAACGTTCTGCAACCATTTTTGCTTCTTCAATTCTTGTATAAGGCAAAAGAATTACAAATTCTTCACCGCCGTATCTGCCCGCTATATCATATTCTCTTAACTGGTTGCGAATTACTTTTGAGACTGTTTTTAAAACCAAATCACCAACCGCATGGCCGTATGTATCATTAACGGATTTAAAATAATCAATATCTGTCATTATTGCGCACAGATTTCTCTTTTGTCTTTTGGCACTTGAAACTTCCTGTTTTATACGTTCTTCAAGTTGTCTGCGATTATAAAAACCTGTCAAAGCATCTAGAGTTGCGTGTTTCAATATTTCAGCATAAACATTTGCTCTGTTTATAGTTGTTGCAGCCTGAGATGAGAGTTGTTCAATATACTCAATTTCTTTTTGACTCAACACGTTTTCCGTACTCTTTGTAACTATACACCCAAGCAGCTTTCCTTCACTGATAAGCGGGAACAGACCAATCCTTTTATCTGGAGTTAATATATATTCAGACTTGTTGTTTAAAAGTTTTATCAACTCAAAGATTTTTGTATCATTACACGCCGAAGGCCATACTAACTCATTGTTTATAAAAATATAAACTAAATGATCAGACACAAATTTATCAATCATTTCACCGATAATCGGAACTATATAGTTTATCTCATACTGAGTTTCTAATATTTTTGCTATGTTTTTCATTGAATCATGAAACTCAATATTTTTTTGCATTCTTGCAGACAAAATAACATTTTGAATTTTTAACGAAACAGTAAAATCTATCAGCTCTAAAAAGTTCAGCAACTCCTTGTACAAATGTTCGCTAAATTCAAGCATTCCAATTATTTTGCCATTATTATACAGTCCATAATATGACTTATTTTTCCCTTTAAAATACTTTTGATTTTCCAGTTCTTTATATACAGTATTTAATTCACCCGATTTTATAAACATCCAGCTTTTTGAAAAATCTCTCAAAGAATCAGTAGTTGAATCATATATGTATATTGCATTTAAAGGAAAGACTTCTGAAAGAACACCCGCAATTGCTGCAGCATCAGAGCTTTTATCCAAAAATGTAAATATTTGTTTTAAATTATTTATCATGCTTCCAGTTTTTGAATTATTTCATCAGCTATATCAAAATTTGCATACACATTTTGAACATCATCATGTTCTTCAAGTTTATCAAGCAATTTTAATATTTGATCAGCTGTTTTTTCATCTGTTACTTCTACAGTATTTTGAGGTAATCTCGTAAGTTCAGCCGATTCCGCTTTGAAACCGTCAGCTTCCAAACCTTCTACAACTTTTTGGAAATTTTCGGGAGAAGTATAAACTTTATATTGTCCGTCTTCTTCTGTAACGTCTTCTGCATCGTAATTAACAGCTGTTTCAAATAATTTTTCAAAATCTATATCTTCACCGAATGTTAAAACACCTTTTTGGTCAAACATCCAACCGACACAACCTGTTGCACCAAGACTTCCATTATATTTTGTAAAATAGCTTCTGATGTCACCTGCCGTTCTGTTTCTGTTGTCCGTCATTGCTTCAACAACAACAGCAACACCACCTGCCGCATATCCTTCATAAATCAATTCTTCGTAATTATCACCGGAGCCTGCACCAGCACCTTTTTCAATTGCTCTTTTGATATTGTCGTTAGGCAGACCTGCCGCTTTTGCTTTTTCTATTGCAGTTCTGAGTCTGAAATTTCCTGCAGGATCAGCCCCGCCCAGTCTTGCTGAAACTATCAATTCTCTTGAATATTTTTGAAACACAACAGCACGCTGTGAATCTACTTTTGCTTTTTTATGCTTAATTGTTGACCATTTTGAGTGTCCTGACATATTATACCTCTTTCTTTTATATACATACTAACACAAAAATTGAATTTTTCATGTATAATATTGCAAGAGGGAAAAAATATGAAAAAGTTATTTGTTACATTGTGTATTTTATTGATGGGTATAAATTTTCAAGTTGCAGGAACAGCCTATGCTGAGTCAGAAAATCCTAAATCTGCAATTTTAACCGCAAATATAGTATTTGACTGGCTTAATATAACACAAATAGACCGAGATGCCGCTATTGAAAAATATAAGCAGGAACTGTTTGATGAAAATACAGTTTTAAAATATGACAAAAAAGAATTCCGAGCAGAATACAAAGACTTTTTAAAGGATTCTGATTATAAAAGGCATTATATGCTTGTTAAAAACAACGTAACAGAAACCGATTATGAGAATTTATGCGGTTTTTACAAAGGCAGAACACTAATAAGCTACGCAATTCAATACAAGAACGACCTCAAAACTGTATATTATTATGATGCACTAGGTAATCTCAGATATATAGATAAATTTTCAGAAAATTATCCGAACTTTCCATACATGTCAAAACAATACCGTTCAAACGGAACTCTTGTAAGTGCAATATACTTTATTTCTCATGATATGCAGTATATGTATGACAGCAAAAAGTCTTTCAAAGGTGCCTGGTACAAGGAAAAAATGTACAACAGACATGCCAAACAGGTTTTAACCAGAAGTAATTGGTAAATCAATTTACATTGTGTTACAAAATAACAAAAAATTGTATTATGTGTTTTAATGTTTATATTATTTATAAAATATATTAAAGGAGTATTATATGAATTTAAAGGTGAACGCATTTAATCAGTCATTCGGAAACAGAATTCCAATAACATCTTCAAAAGCACAAAAAGCTGCAAGCATTATGGTCAAAGACAACATATCCGGGATTGTATACAGTGTATTACCCAGCCGTCCTCAATACATGTATGCTTCCCAAAAGAAAGTTATTCAATATCCTGTACATGTTAATGGGGTAGATACTGTTTACAATGTCAGATATCCTTATCCTCAAAATTATATTGGCAGAGTTGGCGTAGAAATGTCTGACAAAAAAGGTTTGGATTTACAGTTATTATCAGCTAGAGAAATTGCTAAAGATATAGCCAACAAACAGGAACAGGCACAAATTAAACAAATTGCGGTTGGATAGCACATTTTATTAATAGCTTTAAGGTACAACTGTTGAAATTACATAATTTTCAGTGAAATATTTGTTTGCAACTTCAATTATATCTGACTCAGTAACGGAATTAATAAGCTGTTCATATTCGCTGTCAAAATTATAACCTCTGCCTGAAGTTTCAAACCAGCCTAATGTCGTAGCCTTATCAAGATTTGTTTCCTGAGATATTATATAGTTGCCTAACAGTTTATCTTTGGCCTCCTGAAGCTCTCTTGAGCCAACAAATTCTGTTTTTAATCTGAATACTTCTTCCTTTAGCCTCTTTTGTGCATATTCATAATTTTCAGGATTTGTGCCTATATAAACTATAAAAGAACCTTTTAAAATATTTGATGAGTATTGAGAACCTAATTGGTATGCAAGACCGTCTTTATCTCTGAGGTTTTTAAATAATCTTGAACTCATGCCTGTTCCAAGTATGGAATCAATCACCTGCAACGCAGCATAATCCTTCTTGTTCTGAACACCTGCGGTTTGCCAACCCATTATTATCCAATCTGTTTTTAGGTCTTTAATATGCTTAGAAACGGTTCTTGTTGACTGAATCGGAGGAATTACAAATTTTGAATATACAAATGACTCACCTTTATTATTCTGAAAAATCTTTGCAAGTTGAGATAAAGTCTTATTCTTGTCAACATTTCCGTTTATAGATATAACGATATTTTTCGGATTAAAAATTTTATTATAATAAGCTTTCACATCTGATTGTGAAATTTTTGGCAAAGATTTTTCGATAATTTGACTTGAATTTGAATAAGGCGAATCTTTAAATATTAGAGTTTTAAAATTATCTGCAGCTACATTTATAGGTACATCCTTACTCTTTTTGATAGAATTTAGAATATCTTGTTTGCATTTTTCAATTTCATAATCAGACAATGTCGCATTATTAACAATTTCATCAAGCAATTCCAGAGTCTTATCATATTCGTTTTTTGTTGTTAATACGGTTATAGCAAAGGCATCCGCTTTGACAGACGGGCTAATTTTTATTCCGTTATCTTCCATTATTTTTGCGAATTCCTGAGACGAATATTTCCCAGTACCTCTTGTTATAGCTGCAGCAGTAAGTTTTGCTGTTCCTGCAATTTGTTCAAGGAATTCTCCGCCTTTTGCAAATACACTAATTGCAATAATATCATTAACAGTATTTGGAGTTAAAAGTATTGTTGCACCGTTTGATAACTCATACTTTTGTGTATTATTGTTTTCTGATACAAATCTGGATGAAGGGATTTTTTGTTCTGAAGAATATGATACTTCAACTTCCTTTGAGTTTTCGGGCAGTACAATCGAAACCGCACTTTTTTCTATCCCCAGATATTTATTTGCAACCCGTTTGACATCACTTGCTGATACTTTTTTAATATTTGACAAATAGTCATTATAAAACTTTATACCACCGGTTGTAACAAAAGTGTATCCTATTTCGCTCGCAATATTTGATATAGATTCACGTTCGTAATATGTATCACGCTCAATTATATTTTTTGCAAGCTTTAGTTGTTCATTCGTAATTCCGTTTTTTTGAATATTTTTTATTTCTTCAAAAATCGCGTCCTGAAGGATTTTACATTTCACGGGTTCAAATGTTGAAGATATATAAAAAATACCATCATCCCTAAAACCTGTATTTACTGCAGCAATAGAATTTGCCAGTTGCTTATTCTCTTTTATATTTCTATACAAAATCGATGTTCTTCCGCTGCCGAGTATAGTTGATAAAACATCAAGAGCATACGAGTCTTTATCATCAATTTTCACTCCTCTGAATCCTATCAGCATATAACCGGATTGGGTATCAAAGTTTGCAACGGTTTTTGCCTGAGATGTTAGAATTTTTTCTTTTTCAAACGTATTCTTTACAGGTTTTCTGTATTCACCGTTAAAATCTTTTTTTATCTTTTCTATAACATCTTGAGCTTTAACATCTCCAATAACGACTGTAATCATATTTGAAGGGTAATAATATTCGTTATAATATTCTAAAATTTTATCTCTATGAATTGAAGCGACAACATTTGCCGTACCTATCACCTTTCTTTTATAAGGATGTGTTGTATAAAGCATTTTTATTAAATTGTCATAAACAAGCGTATTTGGGGAATTTGCATCTTTCATTATTTCTTCAATCACGACCTTGCGTTCTTTTTCCAGTTCTTTTCTGGGAACTAAAGGATGCAAAAGCATATCTGCATGCATTTCAAGAGCCAAATCAAAATCTTTTGAAGGAATAGTAATATAATAATGGGTAAAATCTTTACTTGTTGCAGCGTTAGTTATTGCTCCTTTTGTTTCTAAAATTTTGTCAAACTCACCGGGAGCATGATTTGTCGAACCTTTAAAAAATAAATGTTCAAGAAAATGCGACACTCCATTATTTTCATCAGTTTCATTTATAGAACCAGTTTTTATCCAAGTATCAAGCGTAACAATAGGATTATTGTTAACCTCTTTTACAACAACTGTTTGACCGTTATCAAGTTTGAACACATTTATTTCGCCTGCCAAAACACAGTTTGCAAACATTAAAACAACAAATAACAATATTTTTTTCATTAATATCCCTCTCTACAACTATGTTACAACAAATAATATTTTTTGAAAACTAATCTAGCGACTAAATACTTTTTTTACCAAAGGAAAAGACAGAGCAACAGCACCGATTGCTAACAAAATTTTTACCATCAACGGTGTTTTTTTCTCGTTTATATTTTTGCTTTTCTTTACTCCTTGATAAATATCTCTGTTCAAATAATTAAATTGAGTTGTTGCCTGAGCATCAGAATACAAAACCGGTTTGTAATGAGCATCAGGTGGCACAATAACACCGACATTCAGCGGTTGATTTTGCATATGAGAATTTATATTATTCACACTTCCTGTTTCCATATTTTCAATAAAACAAAACACACTAAAAAATTGCTCTTATATATAGATTTATTAAGTATTGACAAAATTTTGTTAACACATAAAATAATAAAAACAGGGGTATTACACTATATATTCAACTATAAGGAGAGAAAAATGGAAAAATTTGTTTGCACAGTTTGCGGATATGTTTATGATCCTGAAGAAAACGGCGGTGTAGCTTTTGAAGATTTACCGGAAGATTATGCTTGTCCACTTTGCGGTGTTGGAAAAGATCTGTTCCAAGAACAATAAGGAGTAAATATTTATGAAAGAATTAAAAGGCTCAAAAACCGAACAGAATTTAATGGCGGCTTTTGCAGGAGAATCTCAAGCCAGAAATAAATATACTTATTATGCATCTCAGGCAAAAAAAGAAGGTTTTGTTCAAATCAGCAAAATATTTGAAGAAACAGCAAACAACGAAAAAGAACACGCAAAATTGTGGTTCAAAGCATTACACGGAGAAAAAATTCCTGACACTATGACAAATTTGCAAGATGCTGCAGACGGCGAACAGTTTGAATGGACTGATATGTATGCAAATTTTGCAAAAGAAGCCAGAGAAGAAGGTTTTGAAAAAATTGCAGTTCTTTTTGAAAAAGTCGCAGAAATTGAAAAAGCTCATGAAGAAAGATACAGAAAGCTTCTTGAGAATTTAAAAACAGATAAAGTATTTATCAAAGACGATGTTGTTATTTGGGAATGTGCAAACTGCGGACACATACACGTTGGCGCTAAGGCTCCCGAAGTTTGTCCTGTTTGTAACCACCCTCAAAGCTACTTCTTTGTTAAAGCAGAAAATTATTAAAATAGAGAAATTTTTAAAATTTTTATGAGATTCTTCGGCACTCTGTCATTCTGAGCAAAGCGAAGAATCTCATTACATGTAAGCCTCAGAATGACGATGAAATTAAGGAGACAAGATGAAATTTCAAGAAATTAAGAATAACATTTACTACTGCGGTTTGAATGATTGTGACAGAAAGATTTTTGATGAATTAATTCCGCTTGAGCACGGTACAAGTTATAATTCGTATCTTGTTAAAGGCTCAGAAAAAACCGCTATCATTGACACAATGTATCCTCCAATGACTGACGAATACATTAAAAATTTGGAAGAAAATAATATTGAAAAAGTTGATTATATAATTGAAAATCACGGAGAACAAGACCATTCAGGTTCTATTGCAGCTTTGTTGAAAAAATATCCTGAAGCAATAGTTGTTACAAACGCTAAAGTTGCAGAAAACATAAAAAATATGGTAGATGTTCCAGAAGATAAGATTAAAGTAATAGAAAACAATGAAGAATTGTCACTGGGTGACAAGACACTTCAATTTATCATAGCACCCGGCGTACACTGGCCGGATACTATGTTTACTTATTTTAAAGAAGATAATGTAATTTGTACCTGTGATTTTCTTGGAGCACATTATACATTTGAAGATGTTTTTGCTGTTCCGTCAGATGAACTTGAGCATAGTGCAAAAAGATATTATGCTGAAATTATGATGCCTTTTAGAATGATGTGCAAAAAATATACTCAAATGCTGAAGGATATGAAAGTCGATATGATTCTGCCAAGTCATGGACCAGTTCACAAAAATCCCGAGTATATTCTTGGATTATATGAAGATTGGACATCTGACACTCCCAAAAATCTCGTTGTTTTACCATATGTTTCTATGTACAAAAGTACAGAATCAATGATTGATTATTTATCAGAAAAATTAGAATCTGCAGGAATTAAGACACTAAAACACGACATCGTTGATGGTGATTTGGGTGATTTGGCAATGGGATTGGTTGACGCTGCAACTATAGTTCTCGGAACTTCTATGGTTCTTGCAGGACCGCATCCTGCATCTGTCAACATTGCATACGTTGCATCTGTTCTCAGACCGAAAGCTAAATTTGGAGCATTAATCGGCTCATACGGCTGGGGCGGAAAATTGTTTGATTTGATTGCTCAATTGCTTGCTCCTTTAAAATTAGATATTGTTGCAGAACCTTTGCAAGTAAAAGGCAAACCAAAGGCTGAAGATTTTGCAAAATTAGATAATATCGCAAACGCTATTATCGAAAAGCATAAGTCTATAGGGTTGATATAAGTTATTTTTTAGTATAAAAAAGGCTTTTTTAAGATTCTGAATCAAGTTCAGAATGACAAAAAGCCTTTTTATATATTTCACAGAAATTTATTTTTTTGCAAATGAGTCGTTGGAGCGAGTTTCGATTTCATTTTTGAGTTTTTCAATAAATTCATCAACAGACAATGTGCCGACTTGACCTATTCCTCTTGCCCTTACGGCAACAGAATTCGATTCAATTTCCTTATCACCGATTACGCAGACATAAGGAATTTTCTTGTCTTGCAAAGATTCTCTTATTTTGTAATTCATTGATTCCGAACGATCATCAAGATTTACTCTTAATCCTGCATCACGCATTTTTTTGTAAACTTGCTCTGCATAATCAATATGCTTTTCGTTAGAAATCGGAACAATTGCAACTTGAGTTGGTGCAAGCCATGCCGGGAACGCTCCCGCATAATGTTCAATCAAAATACCATGGAATCTTTCCATCGAACCAAAAATTACTCTGTGTAACATAAGAGGAGTTTTTAATTGTCCATCTTTGTCTTGATATTTAATATCAAATCTTGCAGGTAAATTAAAGTCTAATTGGATTGTAGCGCATTGCCAAGTTCTTCCGATAGCATCTTTAATCTTAAAGTCAATTTTCGGCCCGTAGAAAGCACCGTCACCTTCGTTGATTTCGTATTTCATTCCACGACGATCCATGGCTTCTTTCAAACCGGCTTCTGCTTTATTCCAATTTTCAATCTCACCTACATAGCTTTCAGGACGAGTAGATAATTCAACTTCAAAATCCATGTTGAAAATTTTCATGGTGTCTGCGACAAAATCTATAACACCGTTGATTTCATCAACTAATTGTTCCGGTGTACAGAAAATATGTGCATCATCTTGAGTAAAACCTTGAACACGAGTAAGTCCCGATAACGCACCTGATTTTTCTCGTCTGTATACTGTTCCGAGTTCTGCCATTCTTAAAGGTAAAGAACGATATGAGTGTCTTTGTGCCTGATAAATCATAATATGGAATGGGCAGTTCATTGGTTTGACAATGTACTGTTCATCATCTTCGTTGTCTTTTTGGATAAAGAACATATTTTCTTTGTAGTGGTCAATATGTCCTGAGATTTCCCAAAGCTTAGATTTTGCAAGCTGAGGAGTCTGAACTATTACATAACCACGTTTTCTGTGTTCTGATCTCCAGTAATTTTCAATTTCTTCTCTTACTGTGTATAAATTCGGGTGCCATAAAACAAGTCCACCGCCAATTTCATCTCTTACAGAGAATAAATCAAGCTTTGTGCCCAATTTTCTGTGGTCACGCTTTTCAGCTTCTTCAATAAAATGTAAATAGTCTGCTAAATCTTCTTTTGACCAAAAAGCTGTAGCATAAATACGCTGAAGCATTTTGTTTTTAGCATTACCTCTCCAATATGCACCTGCGACTTTCAATAATTTGAAAGCATTAGCTTTTATATAAGATGTACTTGGAAGATGCGGTCCTGCACAAAGATCGTTAAACAGAACATTACCATCTTTATCTTTTGTCAGATAAAGAGTAGGATTGTCATTTCTGTGTTCTTCCAAAAGTTCAGCCTTGTAAATTTCACCTTGTGATTTAAATTCGGCAATCTGAGCATCTACATCGGGAATTACAAATTTTTCGAAAGTAAGGTTTTCTTTAACAATATTTTTCATTTCTTCTTCGATTTTTACCAAATCGTCCTCAGTAAAAGCGTGACCGTCAGTCAAATCGAAATCATAATAAAAGCCGTTATCCACAGCAGGACCAATAGCCAGCTTTGCAGACGGGAATAATTTTTGAACGGCTTGTGCCATAATGTGTGAAGTAGAGTGCCTTAAAACTCTCAAGGTTTCTTGATTCTTTTCCATTTTCTATCCTTTCTTCTCAATCGAAAACCCTCGAAAGAGATACTAAGGGGTGGATCCCCCAAACTATTACAATAAACTTATACTACTAATATGTTTTTATTACAAGTTACCTAATAAATATTATGTAAATTAACAAAAATTCATACAATTTTTGCAAGGATGATAGTTTTGTTGTAGAATTGCGAGTATATTAAGAAAGAGGTAGACAATGAATACGGTAGTTTTGGTAGGCAGAGTCGGACGTGATGCCGAAATCAGATATTTTGAATCAGGAAAAGTTAAAGCAAATTTTTCTGTTGCAGTGAACCGTTGGGATGCTAAAACAAAATCAGAAATTGCCGACTGGTTTAATATTGACGTGTGGGATAAGCTTGCAGAATTTGCAGGTGAATATGTAAAAAAAGGAACTCAACTTGTTGTTGAAGGAAGAATTGCTCAAAATAAATGGGTAGATAAAGCAACAGGTAATGACAGAGAAAGTTTTATGGTTGTAGCTAACAATATAAGACTGTTAGGCTCAAAAAGAGATTTAGAACAAATATGATAATAAATTCAAACATAGTCGGAATTATTGCTGATGATTTAACAGGAGCTAATGATACAGCTTTGCAGTTTCATTTAAAAGGTGCAAATACTCAGATTTTGCTTTCTGAAGAAATCGAGCCAATGAATATTAAAGGTACTCAAACTTGGGCAATATCAACTGAATCAAGAAATATAGAACCTCAACTGGCTTATGATAAGGTGTGTAAAATCACCAAAATGTTTACGGACAAAATTAAGCCAGATTATATATATAAAAAAATAGATTCAACAATCAGGGGTAATATTGCGGTTGAAATCTTAGGTATATTGTCAGTCTCTGATTACGATGTTTCTGTAATAGTTCCTGCATTTCCTGCAGAAAAAAGGACAACAGTCGGCGGATATCATCTGCTCAAAGGAACTCCAATAGAACGAACAGAAATGGCTATGGATCCGCATTCGCCGATAATAGAGTCGCATGTACCTACACTTTTAACTAATCAGCTTTCTGAAGAATTGCAGGATATTGTCGGATTGATTGATTTAAAAACTGTAATGAAAGGGGCAGGTCCGATATTACAAAGAATTAATGACCTTGTTGAAACCGGCAAAAAACTAATAGTTGCGGATGCTGTATCAACAGTGGATATTGAACAAATTGCACTTGCTATAAAAAAATCAGATACAAAGATATTACCTGCTGGAACTGCTGCTTTTGCTCAGGCATTGAGTGAATTTTGGATTTCTGATGTGGAAGATAATGAACATATTATAAAAACATTTCCATCACTTCCAAAATTTATCGTATCCGGTAGTGCAACACAAATTACCGCCAACCAAATCGAAACTCTTGAAAATAGTGATGAATTTGATAACATTTTAACAATTAGCTTTGATTTAAAAACTGTACTCAATGGAGTTAATGATGAGCTTGTAGACAGAATCGTTTCAAATTTAAATTTTGATAACACAGTTCTGGTACATACATCAAAACTCATAAAAGATTTTGACGGTTTTTCCGATGATTCATTGGAAGCTAAATTATCAAAAGCCAATTTGGCAGATTTTATAACAGATTTTCTTGCAGAATTAACCAGAAGAGTGTTGGAAAAGAAAGAAGCCTTGCTGATAACATTAGGCGGTGAAACTTCTTACAAATGTTGCAAAGCTATAGGGGCATATCAATTACAGCTTATTGATGAAGTAGCTCCTGCTATCGCACTTTCTCTTGACCATAATGCTCAATGGATTGTTACAAAATCAGGAAATCTTGGCAACACAAACACTTTAATTGATATTTTAAAATACTTTGAATCACATGGCGGTTTAGCCAATGAATAAAATTTTAATTACTACAGGTGATCCAAACGGTATAGGTGCTGAAATAACAATTAAGGCGCTTAATAAACTTGATTTACCGTCAGATAGTATTGCAATAATTTCAAATAGAAAAATAATCGATTTCTATGGAAAATTGAAGAAAGATTATGAAATTATAGAAATTCCTTATGATGCTGATATAGAGTGTGGTAAAGTAACAAAAGAAGCAGGTGAATTTTCATTTCAATCTGTAAAATTAGCTTGTGAGCTAAAAGGAAAAGCCATCGTAACGGCTCCTGTCGCAAAAAATTCAATGCATTTAGCAGGACATAATTTTAACGGGCAGACGGAAATTTTGCAAAAATATCTTGCTCACGATAATCAGTTAGCCGAAATGCTGTTTGTGGCAGGCAATTTTAGAGTTCTGCTTTTGACAAGGCATGTGGCGTTAAAAGAAATTAATTTAACAAAGGAATTAGTTGTTGAAAAGATTTCTAATTTAAAGGAGTTTTTTGTAACGCACCTAAATATTGCAGATCCAAAGTTTGCATTATGCGGGTTTAATCCGCATTCAGGTGAGGATGGTATTTTAGGCAGAGAAGAAATCGAAATTTTACAACCTGCGGTTGATGAATTGAGATTAAAAGGAATAAATATAACAAATCCTTTGCCGGCTGATACGTTATTTATTAAATATTCTGATTATGACTGTATTATTGCAAACTACCACGATCAGGGACTAATACCAATAAAAACTGTAGCAGGAAATAAGACAGTTAATATGACAATAGGGCTTGATGTAATAAGAACTTCCCCCGGCCATGGGACGGCTTTTGATATTGCAGGGAAAAATATTGCCGACGAGACTGGCATGATAGAAGCGATTAAGGCAGCATTATAGATGAATAGATGAATAGTCTATTAACGTAAATAGCTAATTTTCTACTCATCTAATCATCTTAAATAAATATACTATAAGAGGATTAGTCTTTTGGCGTAAATAGCCAATCCTCTAATCCTCTATTCTTCTAATCTTCTAATCTTCTAATTTTTATGCCTGTTGCGGAGCTGTTTTCTTATCGTTCCAGAAATCAACAAGCATACTGCAGAAGAAGATGCTTGAGTATGTTCCGATTACGATACCGAGTATCATACACAAGACAAAATCTCTTGTTGTAACACCGCCAAAGAAATACAATGCCGCAAGCGTAATCAATGTTGTCAAAGATGTATTGATACTTCTTGCAATTGTTTGGTTTACAGAAGCGTCTACGATTTCTCCAAATGACATTTTCTTTGAATAATATCTTAAGTTTTCTCTTATTCTGTCAAAAACAACGATTGTATCGTGAACAGAGAAACCAATTACTGTTAAAATTGCCGTCACAAACAAACCGTCAATTTGTACATTGTATACAAGTCCCAAAATTGAAAATGCGCCGCATACAAATATTACGTCATGAACAAGACCTAAAATCGCAGCCAGTGCATAATCAAATCTGAACCTAAATGACAAGTATGCAATAATTCCCAAAATAGCAAGTGTTAGAGCTATGAGAGAATTAGTGAACAATTCTTTACCCATTGTAGGACCGACAGAACTTACTGAAATAAGCTCAGGATTATTGTAATCTTTTTGCAATTCTGCTGAAATTTTATCTTGAACATCAGAATCTTTATCAATAAATTTTGTTCTTATAGAAATTATTGAATTAATATTTGATTCAGTATTTTTTTGTTGTTCATTATTTACATTCAATATTTGAATATAAGGGTTTTCAACACCTATACCTTGCAGTGCATTTCTAACTTTTGTTACGTCGCTATTTTCAAGACTTTGTACCAAACCATACTGCAAAATTGTACCGCCTGTATAATCAATACCGACTTTTAACGGTGAGTGGTTTGAATATGTTACAGATGAATATATCATAGCAATGATACCAGGTATCAAAAGCAAAGCGCTTAAAGCCATCCACAACCATCTGAACTTTACTATATGTATTAAATTTTTTCTTCCTGTATCTATCATTTTTATTTACCTTTCTCGGTTGTATTCTTAATCTAATATACCAAAACGAGCTTTTTCTCGCTTTGTTTCGGTAGCTTCATAACTCTTGCCTATTTCATCTTGTTTTAGGCCAAACAGTGCTGGATGTTTGAGTTCTCCTGTACCAAATACAAGATGCATAAAGTTCTTAGTTACAGTAATTGCTGAGAACATTGAAACAATAACACCTATTGCAAGAGTTAAAGCAAATCCCTTAACAACACTGGTTCCTAAGAAATACAATATTGTACAAGTTATGATTGTCGTCATATTAGAATCAAAAATACTTGTAAACGCTCTGTCAAAGCCTGAATTAATTGCGGTAAACAAATTTCTTCCCGCTCTCAATTCTTCTTTTGTTCTTTCAAAAATAAGAATGTTAGCATCTACTGCCATACCGACAGAAAGAATGAAGCCTGCGATACCCGCAAGAGTCAATGTTACAGGTATTGTTTTGAATAAAGCAAACAATATTAAACCGTATATTATCAAAGCAATATCTGCAATAAATCCGGGAGCTCTGTAATACAAAAGCATAAATATCATTACAAATGACAAACCGATAATACCTGCTTTTTGTGATTTTGCAACACTATCAGCACCAAGTGTAGGACCGACTGTGTTTTCTTCAACAATCTTTGCCGGAACAGGTAACGCACCTGCATTCAAAAGGTTAACCATTCTTTCTGCTTCGTCATAAGCAAATCCGCTTTCTCCGCCTGATATTTGAGCTTTGCCACCATATATAGCTTCATTTACTCTCGGTGCTGATATCAAATCACCATCAAAGAAAATCGCCATAGGTTTTCCAACCAATTCTTTTGTTAAATCTGCAAATTTCTTTGCTCCTTCGGCGTTAAATTCCAAGCCTACAACCCATTGTCCTGATTGGTCCGTGCTCAAGTTTGATTTTGATAAATCACGGCCTGTCAAACCTGTTGATACCCAAATCGGTGAGCCGTCAGCAGCCTTTCCTTCTCTTTTAAATTCCAATTGAGCTGTTTCGCCGATAAAAGCTTTTGCTTCTTTTAAGTCGGTTACATTCGGAATTTCAATTAATAATCTTTTGTCCCCTACCTGTTGAACTACAGTTTCCGCAACACCGAGTTTATTAACACGTTGTTCAATAGCAACTTGAAGTCTGCTCATAACTTCCGGTGTTATTTTTGCAATTGTTTCAGTAGTTTCAGCTTCAAGGATTAATCTTGAACCTCCAACGAGATCCAAACCTAATTTTGTCGGTTTTACAAAAATTAAAATAGTTGAAACAATAACTATTAATACGATAAACCAGAACATTAAAATTTTGTTTTTCACTTTTTATTCCTCTTCTACTGTTATAATAATATTTCTAAATTACATTTATTTTATAACCCACACAGGTTAATTCTTTTTTACTTTGTCAAGAACTTTGAACAGCTCCTTTTTCTGATCTGCATTCAGTTCTACCAACGGCCTTCTTACGTATTCTTCGATAATATCAAAATGAGCCAACGCTGCCTTTACCGGTACCGGATTTGGCGCCATAAAAAGTTTTTTGAAAGCAGGGTATAGTTTTTTGTGCATATTTAATGCAGCTAAAAACTCACCTGACTTATAATTTCTAATCATTGATTTCATCTCTAAACCGAATATGTGAGATGCAACAGAAACAACCCCTCTTGCGCCTAATGCCATCATAGGTAAAGTCAAACTGTCGTCACCTGAATATATTGTAAAATCTTCGGGACAGCATAGTTTCATTTCTGTAACTGCATCCATATCGCCAAAGCTCTGTTTTATACCGACAATATTTTTATATTTTTCTGCCAGTTTTGCAACTGTTTGAGGCTGCATATTAACACCCGTTCTGCCGGGAATATTATAAATTATTATCGGTAAATTCACACTTTCTGCAACAGCAGAAAAATGTTCAATCATGCCTTCTTGTGACGGTTTATTATAATATGGAACAACAGAAAGAATTGCATCAACTTCTTCTTTCTGAGCCCATTTTGCAGAAGAAATTGCAGTATCGGTAGAATTTGAACCTGCATTCATGATAACTTTGCATTTGTTTGCAACTGCTCTTTTTACTGTACTCAACATTTCAAATTCTTCTTCATGGGTAAGTGTCGGGCCTTCACCTGTAGTTCCTGCAACTAAAATTGCATCACTGCCATGCGTCATTAAATACTGAGATAATTCTTCAACTTTGTTATAGTCAATTTCCCTTTTTTCGTTAAACGGTGTTACCATTGCGGTAATTACTTCACCTGCATCGTATCTGTAAGACATAAATTTATACCTCTATCCCTTATTATCATAAAAATTATAAAACAAAAAGAACTAAAATAATATAAATTATTAAGTTTTCGAAATCTTTACTTGCCATAACTAAACCAGAGGTATAATATTTATAACAAACAGGAGTTATTATGAAAAAATTTTTAGTATTAGTTTTGTTATTTTTAGTCCCAACAAATGTATATAGTGCGTCTTACGTCGACAAACAATTAAAAGAAGCAAAGAAAAACGCTAAATATAATACAGTGGATAAAAGATTAAACAGAGGCAATTATACAAAAAATTTTACATCTGCTGTAAATGTAAATGAAATAAAGGATCCGCAACTTATAAAGTTAACGGATATGGTTCCTGTTGCAGATGCTAAATATCAAGAAAAAATGGCAAAAGATACAAAAGTTTATGAAAATACAATCAAACCAACTTTGGCAAAAAAGACTAATACTGTAAATATTGAACCAAGTGCTATCGATTTTTATAAGGTTTACAGAATAGCGGAAAGGATTATTAGGGCAAACAATTTAGAATATACCAATTGGAGATTTGCTATAAGAAAAACTCCTGAAGAATTTAATGCAAGTTCTTATGACTCAAATCTTGTTGTTATTAATACAGCCCTGTATGATTCTTTGTATACAAATGATGATGCGCTGGCGTTTGTTATTGCACATGAAATAGCTCACAACCTTTTAGGTCATCAGCAGCGAACGGCAGAAATAAGCAGGATTTTACACGCACTTGAGCGTGGCGCATCTGCGAAAACATATTATACGAACAATCCCGGTCCCGCACTTGCTAAGCTTGCATTAACATCTGGTGCTGCCGCTTATTCCGTAAAATATTACAAAGAACTTCGTATGATGGAATATATGGCAGACACAGAAGGTTTAAGCCTTATAATAAAAGCAGGATATAATCCTGAAAAAGCACTATATGCTATAGACTTTATGAAGACCCTGACAGACTTGGATAAGCTTGTGACAAGGACACACCCTATGGCTGCAGACAGACTAAAAAGCGCTCAGGAAAATATTTCTTATGCAAATCCTAAGTGGATTGAAGACGGTAAATATAACATATACAACAGCAATGTTCTTCCTTGTAAAAAATCTTCAGATCACGTATCCATAATAATCAGTAAAGACGATAATATTGCACAACATTATACACCTGAAACTATTGAACAAAAGCTGACAAGGCTTGCTTATGTCAGTTATACAAAAGGTGATATGAAAAATGCGGTCAAATATTTTGAAAAACTGACAGAAATTTCAAACGATTATGTTCCGTATCTGTATATGTCGTATGCATACGAATATCTTTATAGTGCAACCAATGATAAAGCTTATTTGAATAAATCAAAAGAAGCTGCAAAAAAGTCATACAGCCTTAATAGTACAAATACATATGTTAAAGAACAAATAACTCAAATATCAAATTTGTAATTGGCATATTGCAAAATTAAAACCTTTTGTATTATAATTATAAAGTAGATATTCCCAGATCGTCTAGCGGCAGGACTGATGACTCTGGATCATCCAACGGTGGTTCGAATCCATCTCTGGGAATTTTATCGAGGTTGAGGAAAAATAAGTTTGATTTTAAAAGACAAACTGAAAGTTTTTATAGAACATAAGTATACAAACAATTTTATTTTGGCGGTAATTATATATAATGCTTTAGCATTGGGACTTTTAACTTACCCCAATATTTGTAAATATGCAGGGGAATTTTTGCTTGATTCCTGCTTTGCCTGTGTAATTATATTTACAATAGAAATGATTATTAAACTGTACGTTTATGGTTTGAAATTTTTTAAAGACGGATGGAATAACTTTGATTTTATTCTTGTTGCAATATCTTGGATTCCGACTGGAGGAATTTTCTCATCATTCAGGGCATTTAGAGTATTAAGAGCTCTCAGGGCGTTGAGGCTTGTTACAAGATTACAAAAATTAAGATTGATTGTTCAGGCAATCATTGATTCTGTTCCGAATGTTTTCTGGGCTTGCTTGCTTTTATTATTAATATTTTATATTTTTGCAATTATGGGAACCACATTGTATGCTGAAAAATTCCCTCAGTACTTTGGTTCTATCGGAAAGACAATGGCAACATTATTCCAAATGGTCACGCTTGACGACTGGGCTGCAGGCATTGCAAGACCAGTTTGCGTCGACAACCCGTTCGGCTGGATATATTTTATTACATTTATCTTGATTTCTTCATTTATAGTAATGAATGTAATAGTTGGTGTAATCGTTAATGCAATCGGAGAAATCAGCGAAAAAAGTAAGCTTATGCATGAAAGAAAGAACCGAAAAAGCAAATCTGAGCTTGAAAGAGAATTAAACAAGCTGAAAAGACAAATTGCTAAAGTAGAACTTCTATTGCAGGCAAATAGAGAAGATTAATGTCTTAGCTTTCTTCGAACAGAAGGTTTCGGTAATATTTTTGATAAACTTTCTTCAATTTTTGCATTAATTGCTTTTTCCAATTGAGGATTGTTATCTCTTTTACTGTTATAAGATTTTAATGTCGCACTGCCATAGTCAGTTATTACCCTTTTTTCATAAGTAAAATCACTCTGGTAGGTTCTATCTATTATAATATTTTCTATATATTTGTCATTTGAGATTTCGATTAGCATTGATTTTTTCCCATTATATATTGGTTTCAATACAGCTACATCTTTATTTTTCAAAACAGTTACATATTTGGGTTCATCCATAAGTAATTTACCTTTTTTGATAGCTGTCCAGGTATCTTCCAAAAGATCATCTATACGTCTAATTAACCATTCTGTTTTTAACGAAAATTTTGATTCAATAGGTGAACTTACCGCTTGGAATGTAATGTTATTATTCCGAGTATAATTACTGTTTAAGCTTAATGTTGAATTTATTGGTTGCATGTTTTACTCCTTTTTAGTAGATATAAAAATTCTAAAAAAAATTTTTGCTAGTTTATTTACATAACTTTATTAAAACTTGCCGTAACCGAATTTTAACTGTAGCATGAATATTGAGGGATAAGTTTTAAGGAGAGATATATGAAAAATTTATTTAAATTGTTTGTATCTGCAATAGTAACTGTTGCGTTTACAATACCGGCTTTTGCATATCCTGATGTATCTCCCACACATTGGGCGGCAAAGCAAATTGAAATTTTGACAGAGCAGGGAGTTATTGTCGGCTATCCTGACGGTACTTTTCAGCCGGATGAGAATGTTACGAGAGCAGAATTTGCATCAATGGCAATTAAAGCTTTAGGACAGGAGCATACGGTTGTTGCTCAGCCTGTTAATTTTACTGATATTGATCCGTCTTTCTGGGCATATGATGCTATTCAAAAAGCATTATTTTTTGATTTGATATCTTGCCCGCCGGAAGGTCAGCCATTTAGGCCTGAAGATTCAGTATCAAGAGCAGAATCTATATCAGTCGCTGTTAATGCGTTGACAACAGAACAAATTAGCGATCTTAAAGCAAAAGAAGTTCTTAGGGCAAAATATACAGATATTAATTCTGTACCGGAATGGTTTATAATTCCGGCAGGTAAAGCTGAAATTCTTGATATGCTTGTTACAATACCATCAGGAAATCCAAAAAGAATAGAAGCTGATAGGGCTGCTACACGTGCAGAAGTCGCTGCTATATTGTATGAAATGATGGAGCAGGCAAAACTTAATCCGAATGCAAAATTGGCAGAAGCTATGAGAAAGAAAACCGGTGAAGGTTTTGTTGTAAAAGATGCGTTTGTTCAAGGAAGCATAGGTACAATACCTGCGGGTACAGTAGTTCCCGTTTTGATTACGAAATACGCAAGTTCTCAAACTTCAACTGCAGGTGAAATTTATACTGCTGTAGCGCCTGAAAATTATGTAACTCCGGAAAAATATATTTTGGTTAGAAAAGGTGCTACTTTAAAAGGTCAGTTACTTGATGTCAGAAGCGGAAAATGGTTTGTTCGTAACGGCATTCTTGTATATGATAACTCAATTATCACAACAACAAACGACCAAACAACAGCATTTAGTGGGGTTTCTGAAATTACAAAACACAGAAATTGGTTTATGAAATTTGTAAGAGCAACATTGAAAGGTGAAAAATTAGAAGTAAAGCCTGAAGATACTATTTACTTAAAATTATTAAAACCGGTAAGAGTTGATTTGACAAACGGTTGGGTGTTAGACTAAGAATAACGAGTATATTGACAAAAGAGGCTCAACAGAGCCTCTTTTTTATACGTCTTTTTTTATAAATCCGGTTTGAATAATATCTTTACCGAACTTTTCTTCCAGTTTATCAAAACATTTTGCAAGTTTTTCTTTTTTTATATCTTGTGAAAAATCTGTAAATAACGACATTTGAGCATTACTATTTTGTTCAAAATTTTCCAAAATTACACCTGTGCTTCTGTACAAAATGTTTGGATTATAAATTTTATTAAGCATTTCAAAAATAATATCGGAAATTTCCATTTCAAAATCAGTAGGAATATTTAAAAGTTTTTTTTCACAATAAACTTTAAAATCTTTTGTTCTCAAAAATATGCTTACGGATTTGCATTTTGCATCAAGTCTTCTTAATCTCATACAGGCTCTATGGATGTGATAATTCAAGGAGTTTTTTAAGTAATTTTTATCAGAAGAAAACTTTGCAAGTGCACTTGTTTTTTGAATAGATTTCGGAAGTTTTACTTCATTAGAAACAGGAGAAATCATTTCACCCAAAAGCTCATGTTTCATTTCTAATCCTCTGATACCAATTTGTTTGTCAAGCCAGAGATCATCCTGATTTATTAGCTCATATGCCGTTAAAATCCCATTTTTTCTCAGTAATAGCGAAAGATTTCTGCCAATCCCCCAGATTTCATCAATACTTGTTTCTTTTAGCAACGGTATAATTTTTCGAGTACCTACAAGAAAAACTTTTTCTCCCAATGTTTTAGCTTTATCAGAAGCAAGTTTAGCCAATGATTTGGATGAACTGACTCCTATTGATACAGGAATATCCGTTTCTTCCAATACTTTTTCTCTTATCATTTGTGCAATTTCAAGATAATTTCTCTTGTAAAGCCTTTCAAGTCCTGTTAAGTCCACAAAAGCTTCGTCAACAGAATATATTTCAACATTAGGACTAAACGTTTTTAAAACAGCCATTACTTTTTTTGAAATTTCGGAATATAATTCGTGATTTGCATTGATGTAGGTTGCTTTTTTTAGTTCACCTTCTATTTGAAAATATGGCATTCCCATTTTTACCCCAAGCTTTTTTGCCTCACGGGAGCGGGAAATCACACATTGTCCCCTGCCTGACATTACGCAAACCGGTTTCCCTTTTAATTCAGGGTTCACGGATTGTTCACAGGATACAAAAAACGAATCACAATCGACAAGAGCTATAACATGTTTTTTTGCCATAGCAACATTATCGTTTTTGTTTTTATTGTCGTCAAATATTTCTTCCATAAATTTATACAATTATTTCTTTTTCGTTTTTGTAAGTTACATATCCCAAGTTGGCCTTTGGCGGCTTTTTTAAATGTTTTCTCTTTGTGTATATTACTCCGACTTTAGATGAATTTGAACCTTTTGAATATTGTTTTGCCAGTTGTGCGCATTTCAAAATCATGTCGTCTGATGGGGTTTCACACTTCAATAAAACATGAGAACCTGCACAATCTTTTGTATGAAACCAATAATCTTCATCACGTGACAATTTTGAAACTATATAATCATTTTGACGGTTATTTTTACCGATAAAAACTTTGCAGCCGTCGATTTCCAATTCTTCGGGGTAAACGGCTTTTTTGAGGGGTTTATTTTGTTTTTCAGGTTCAATTTCAGACTTTATTTCCAACAAATTATCCGGATTTTTGGCAATTTCAATCGAATATAAAACATGTTCAAGATAATTTATTTCGTTTTTTAACTCACTCGTGAGCTCGGAAAGTTTTATAAATGAATTTTTGCCTTTATTATAAAGCTTATAAAACGCATTTGCGTTATCTTTTAATGTTTTTGTTTCATCCAAATCTATTTTTATCTCTCTGTTGGTCTGCCAGTCAAAAACTCTGATAAATTTGGAAAAATCTTTATTATTATAAATGTTTGCCATAATTAAGTCGCCAAAAACACGATATTTGTCATAGTCTTTTTCGAGCCTGTATTCCATTTTGTTTAATGAGTTTTTGTCTTTTTTGAGTTTACGGTTTATTATTTGTTTATAATTTTCTTTTAAAGATTTGAACTTTTCTTTATATATATAGCTGGCGTAATAATCATCAATTAAATCATTTACATTATTCGGATAATCTTTTGATAGCGTATCCTCAGATATAAACCAACTTTTAGGAGGGTTTGGCGGATATACATACGGCAAAGATCCTGCCATCTCTCTTTCTCTGCTCTTTTCTGCTCCGACATTATGAGCACAGCCCAAAATTATATTTGTATCGTAGTTATATAAGACAATATTTGAATGTTTTCCCATCAATTCAACAGCAAAGCAAAGATATATTTTTTCAGACAATTCATTGAATGTTTCAATATATAGCTCCAAAATCCTTTCATAAGGAGGCTGTGAAACCTTTGATATTATTGAGTTTTCTATATATTTTCGAAGCAGCATACAAAACATCGGCGGTTTTTGCGGAATTTCAATTAACCTTTTTTCTTCATTTTCTTTATTCATAAAACACAAGTGATAGTACTGAGGATTAATGCTAATATACAGTTTTCGAGTTTCACCATGTTTTCTTAAATACAGAATAATTTCCCTTCTTGTCGGCTGCTGAATTTTTTGAATTCTTGCACCTGAAAGGAATTCTGCATTCTGCTCAATCCATAATTTTAAAGTTAAACTATCATAAGATATCATAAAATAATTTTATTATAAAAATTCAACAAATTTCAACAGCTTACAAAGCTTCAAGTGCAGCTATTTTCATATCTTTGAAATCCGGGGTGTTGCCTAGCCATTTTTCTTGAGCCGCTACTGCCTGATATATAAGCATATCTAAACCGTTTATTGTTCTCAGGTTTAATTTTTCTGCAGCCTTGATTAAAACTGTTTTTTTAGGGTTGTAAATAACGTCATAAACAATCGTATCAGGTTTTAACGAACGAAGTGCATATTCTTCTACAGGCATCATATCGCCGGCTTTGCCAAGCATGCCTATTGGGGTAGTATTTACAAGCATATCATATTCACCCAAATCTCTGATGTTTTCTATCTGATAAACATTAAAGGTTATACTAGGAAATTTTCTTCTTACGTAGTTCATCAAATCTATGGAATTTGGAATATTTCTGGTAAAAAAGTCTATAGCTTTAACACCACATTCTTTTAGCGCAACACAAGCTGCATGAGCTGCTCCGCCGGTTCCGAGTATTGCAACTTTTTTCCCTGTTAAATTAATATCTTTCGGTATAGCACGTCTAAATCCTATAACATCAGTGTTATAAGCTTTTAATGATTTGTCAGCCTCTATATATACAGTATTTACAGCACGAGCCAAATCTGCATATTCATCGACTTCATTAACAAACAAAGATATAGGAAGTTTCAACGGAATTGTAACATTAAAACCCTTATAGCCGTTTGCTTTTAAAAACTTTATTCTGTCCACCAAATCGTCGGGAGGCGTTTCCAAAATATCGTATGTTGCATTTATACCCAGACTCTTAAACCCTGCTTCGTGTATAACTTTTGACAAAGAATGTCCCAAAGGATAGCCAATTAATCCGAATTTGTTTTCTCTGTTATCTTTTATAGTTGTTATAGAACTGTTTTTTTGAGATTCTTCGGCTTCTGTCATCTTGAGCGAAGCGAAAGATCCCATAATTTTTCCCGCCTCAGAATGACTAATCTGCTCCATTCTTGACGGTCCGAAAACATATGAAGGAACTTCTGTCTTTACGGTTTCTTGATGTATTGCCGGTTTATATTCCGCTGTTGATTGTTCCTCTATTTGACTCTGGATAGTCTGTTGAACATATTGAGGTTCATATTTTTGTTCTTCTGTTTGTGATGAAATTCCTGAAGAATTTTGAGCCTTTAATTCATCAACAGAAATACCCAGTTTTTTTGCTTTTTTAGCAAGATATCTTTCATACAAATCAGGATTCATTTTGAACCTCCGAATTTTCTTCAACTTCTTTTTTGTAATGGCATTTCAAACTTGAACAAGCTATTGTTGTTCCTTTTTTCAACACTTTTTTTACAAGTAATGAACCGCATTCGGGGCAAGTTTCGCCCGTAGGTTCGTTCCATAGAGTAAAATCACAATTTGGATATTTGTTGCAGCCATAGAATATTGTTCCACGTTTTGATTTCCTCTCAACTATCATACCTTCGCCGCATTTTGGACATTTTACTCCGGTTGATTTGTGATATGGTTTTCTGTTTTTGCATTCGGAGTTTGTGCATTCCATATATTTGCCATAAGGACCTGTTTTAAATATCATATCTGAGCCGCATTTTTCACATTTTTCTTCGCAAACTTCAGGTTCTTGAGATTCTGCATTTTCATCAGTTTCTTCTGTTAAAGCGTTCAATGACATCATTGTTTTGCAATCAGGGAATCCTGAGCAGCCCAAAAACTGTGAACCGAATTTGCTGGTTCTCAAAACCATTGGTTTCCCACAATTCGGACATTTTATTTTACTTTCAATCTTTACCCGTTCTGAATTTTGCAAAGCCTTATCAACTTCCTGAATAAATGGAGTATAAAAATCTGCTAAAACTTTATTCCAAACAGCTTTTTTCTCTGCAATTTGGTCTAATTTATCTTCCATTCCCGCTGTAAATTTATAGTCCATAATATCTGCAAACTGTGCGCACAACTGTTTAGATACAGTTCTTCCTAAAAGTGTAGGGTGAAGCGCTTTATCTTTCTTTTCAACATATTTGCGGGTTTGAATAACCGTAATAATTGTTGCATAAGTTGACGGACGACCTATTCCGTGTTCTTCCAATGCCTTAACAAGAGATGCTTCGTTGTATCTGGGCGGAGGCTGTGTAAAGTGTTGTTTTGGATTAACCTTTTTGCAGGTAACTTTATCGCCTTTATTTAAGTCCGGAATTTTTGCATCATCAGTTTTTTCTTCATCTTCTGTATCGTTGTACAACTTTAAAAAGCCATCAAATGTAACTTTACTTGTGCCTGCTTTCAGTGTGTAATCTCCGGCTTTAATTTCAAGAGATTTGTTTGCAACTTCTGCATTTGCCATCTGGGATGACATAAATTTATCCCAAATAAGCTTGTATAATTTGTACTGATCGTTATCCAAATATTGTTTTATGCTTTCCGGTGTTCTTTCAGGGTACGAAGGACGGATTGCTTCGTGCGCATCCTGAACGTTTTGTTTACCTTTAACATATATATTTGGAGTTTCAGGGTAATATTTTTCACCGTAATTATTCAATATAAAATCTTTTGCCATGTTTTGGGCATCATCAGAAACACGTACGCTATCAGTTCTCATATAAGTAATCAAACCGACAGGGGTACCGTCAATTTCCATACCTTCATAAAGCTTTTGAGCAACCTGCATTGTCTTTTGAACACCAAAACCAAGTTTTGAACTTGCTGCACGCTGTAGAGTTGATGTTATAAACGGTGCAGTCGGTTTGCGTTTCATTGTCTTTTGCGTAACTTTTGAAATTTCAAATTCTCTGTCGGCTTCACTCAAATAATCAACTATTTTTTGAGCTTCTTCCTGATTAGGAATAGTTTTTTCTACAGGTTTATCTTTAATTTTTGAAACTTCAGCCTCAAATACTTTTCCGTCTTTTTCCAAATCAGCATGTATAGACCAATATTCTTGCGGAACAAAAGCCTCAATTTCTTCTTCCCTTTCGCAAATCATACGGAGTGCAACGGATTGTACACGACCGGCCGAAAGATTTCTGTTTCCAATTTGTTTCCAGAGAACAGGACTTAATTTAAAACCTACCAGTTTATCCAAAATTTGTCTTGTCTGTTGAGCTTGAACCATATCCATATCAATAGTTCTAGGATTTTCAACGGAGTATTTGACTGCTTTTGGTGTGATTTCATTAAAAACAATTCTCAAAATCTTTTCATCAGGCACTTTCAAGAGTTGGCGAACATGCCATGCAATAGCTTCTCCTTCTCGGTCAGGGTCGGATGCAAGATATATTTTATCAACTTTTTTGGCTAAATCGTTTAATTTCTTTACTACAGCTTGCTTTCCAGGGATAATTTCAAATTTAGGCTCAAAATTATTATTAACATCAAACCCCAAATTTTGCGTTGTAGGATCTTTGGCAGGTAAATTTCTAACATGCCCAAAACTTGCTTCTATCTGAAAACTATCTCCCAATATTTTCTTAATAGTCTTTGATTTTGCAGGAGACTCAACTATAACTAATGATTTTTCTTTTTTTATTGCTTCTGCCATTATATTTTTCTATACCTGTCTCCGTCTACCTGTTTAATTATCCCTTTAAGCTCCAGTGTTGTCAAGTACATCAATAAATTGTCAGTACTTAATCTTGTAAATGCCTGAAGCTCGTCAAAACTTTTATCTTCAATTTCTAAGGCATCATATATTTTTTGTTCGTCTTCACTCAAATCAATATTCGAAAACAGTGATTGCTGTTCCAGTTTAATTTCCCACCCTAAAGCTTCCAATATGTCGTCAGCACAAGTAATCAAAGATGCTCCGTTTTTCAAAAGTTTATAAATTCCTTCGGTATTAGGATTTGTTATAAGTCCAGGAATACACATCAGCTCTCTGCCCTGCTCTAACGTTAAATTAGCTGTAATTAATGCTCCGCTTTTTAATGATGCTTCAGCAACCAAAGTCCCGTAAGAGAGTCCTGAAACTATTCTGTTTCTAAGCGGAAATCTAAACGGCATAGGTTGAAATGTCGGAAAATATTCCGTTAAAATTGCACCATAACCTTCTTCTATCAGTTTATATAAATCTTTATTTGCTGTCGGATATGTAAAATCAAACCCGCTTGCGATGACACCTATTGTTTTTAATCCGGCAGATATGGCAGCTTTATGTGCTGTTGTATCAATACCTGATGCAAGCCCAGAAACTATACAAATATCTGTATTTTGCAATTCGCTAATAATTTTTGTCAAAGCATCTTTGGCATAACTTGTTGCCCTACGTGAACCAACAACAGCAAGTGTTTTTTCTAAATTACAAGCCGATAAATTTCCTTTGTAATAGAGAACTGCAGGAGGATCTGAAATATTTTTCAACATATAAGGATATTTTTCATCATCGTAAGTAAGGTAAAAAATTCCTCTGTTTTCTACTTCTTGCAATACTTTATCAGGATCAACTTTATCTCTCAAGCGTAAGAATTTTTCTGCAGTTTTTATGTTTAAACCGTCAATTCCGGATAAATCAATTGCGCAGAATGCATCTTCAATATCCCCAAAATAATTGTACAGTTTTATTATAAAAGAACTGCTTATTTCTTCTATTGACGATAAAGCTATCCAATACTTATGCATTTTCTCTTTTCTTTATTCTTTCAACCAAATCTTTAACTTTTAGAGCTTCTTCTTTTGGAATATCGAATTTTGAATAATCTTCCAAATATTCTATTGCGTCTTCATAATCACCTCTTGCAAAGAACAGAATTCCGACCTTTTTGTAAGCCGGTGAAAATGCATCGTTGTGTGCAATTGTTTTTAGGTAATTCGAAATAGCTTTGTCAATCTCATCATTAGCTTCGTATGCCTGAGCTAAAGCATAATATAATAGTGGGTTTTCAGATTTGTATTCCAAGACGTTTTCAAAATTTTCTATAGCGCAGTCGTAATTGCCTAATTCAAAATGTACTCTTGCCAAATCATAATATACATCATAATTTTCTGGCTGCTTTTCCAAAATATGTTCAAGTTCGTCTATAGCGAGATCTAATTTTGCATCTTCCATATAGAATCTGGCTAAATAATGACGGAAAACAAGATTGTCCGGCAATTCATATATCCCCTGTGTCATTAATTCAATACCGCTTCCCATATCCTTTTGTTTGTAATAAATATCTGCTAAATTGATATAAACTTGCGGGATTTTGGGGTTTAATTCTTGTGATTTTAAATAATTTTTTTCTGCTTTTTCGTCATCACCCAGATTTGCATAACACAAACCTATGTTATTATAGATTTCTGCATTGTCTCCCTCAGTTTCTAATACGGAGCTGAAAGCGTCAATAGCTTCTTTATATTTGCCGTCTTTATAAAAATCAAGAGCCTTTTTTACTTTATCTTCACTCATTACAATCCGAGTCCTATACCTTCATTGTTGTTTCCGTTGTCGCCGGAGCCGACATTTTTGATAACCGTTCTTGTATTGCCAGTAGCTTCAAACGCTTTCGGTTTCATTATCATTTTGATTTTGTCTGCATAGATTGTTCTAACACCCTGAGTTATACTGGATCTTCCGGAAAAATAAATTTCATTTGGTTTGCCTTTATCATTAGGGAATACGGAAATTTTCGGACCGGCTGCATAATAATCCTGATACCATACCTGAACATTTCCTGATGCATTGAATACATCTCTGTTTTGTGCGTATTCTTGTCTGTTTGATTTTAAAACAAGCTTTGTTCCGTCATCCATTAAAACATTTGATGTTGTATTACCGGTTGCAGTAACAACACTTGTTGAGGCATTATAATAAAATCTGTCAGCAAAAGATTCATTTCCTTCTTGTTCTTTTACTCTGGCATTTCCTATTAATTCCAAATCTTTTAAATCTCCGTTTTTATCGGTTTTTATTATAGCTTTATTTGAGAAAGTTTCCAAATCTTTGTAGGTTATAGTAACTGCACCGTCAGCAACCATTACTCCGGATTTTGTATCATATTCCTGCTCATCAGCATTAATTACAATTACAGGCTTTTTGCCGTCAAAAACAATTGATTGAGTATCGCCCTCCGCTTTCACAACCTTTGAAATAAGAGACAATTTCAATATATTTGCTTTTACTTCTCTTTTTTTATTTTTCTTTATTTCAAAAGCATACGGCTTATCGTAAAATGTTGCAGTATCAAGTTTTTCACCTTCTTTTATACTGACATCGGCAGAATCTCCGACAACTTTCATATCATCAACGGTAACTTTTACATCTCCGTCGAATTTAATTTTGCTTTCATCTTCGGAATAACTCTGAGTCTTAGATTCTATAACCAAATCTGAAGCCTGAACATATATTCCTGCTGTAAATAGTACAATTGCTAAAGCTAAAAATATCTTTTTCACTTTTTCTCCTCATATACTTTTGATACGACCTGACCTTTTAACTTAAATTTATCATAATCCGGACTTATTTCCATTTCTTCTGCCGTTGCTATAAATTCTTTATTTCTTGAAACTCTGACGTTTCCTTTTGCTTTTATCGGTACATCTCGTCCGGACCATTCCAGCCTGTTCGCTTTTAAAGTAGTTAAGTCTTTCATTACAATAAAAGTATCTTCATAAAGGATTATCTGTTCTTTATTTTCGTTATATGTTCCTTTAGAAGATTCAAAACTCATTGAAACCTCATTGTTTTCGTCATAAAAATTACCGATAACATTATCCAGCATTGCTATACCATTTTTACTGTCATAGTTGCCGTTTTCACCATATATTTCCCAATATTTTTTATCATCTTTTGTTTCTGTTAGAATAATGCCGTGGATAAGGGCTTCCTGATGATTTTGATCCGTTTGTAATTTGTTTCTGTTAAAATTATGTGTAATTACACTTGCAGATATAAAAGCCCATAGTAGCAGCAAAAACATAAAAACAAATGCCCAAAGGTACGCTCTACGTTTTCTATCTATACTAAAGTATTTTATTTTTATTTTGTCAAAAATACTCTTATAATCCATATTTAGAATTTTAGCATAAAAATATTTATAAGGTAGTTTTTTTAATTTATATGAATAAAAGGACCGACTAACAATTAATCGGTCCTTACAATTATTTATCTCTGCCTGTCCTTTTATAGAAATCTTCTATAAATCCGGTATTGAATTTTCCGCTCATAAAGACGGGATCTTCAATGATTTCCTGATGGAATGGGAGAGTTGTTTCAACGCCTGTTATAACATACTCTTTCAATGCTCTGTACATTCTGCGTCTTGCTTCGTTTCTGGTTCTGCCCCAGCAAATTAATTTTCCTATCATACTATCATAATATGGAGGAATTTTGTAATCTTGATATGCATGAGAATCTACTCTGACTCCAAATCCGCCCGGTGTTACATAACCTGTGATTTGTCCCGGATTTGGCATAAAATCTTTATCAGGATTTTCCGCATTAATACGGCATTCTATTGCATGACCCCGCAAAATTATATCATCTTGCGTAAAATCAAGTTTTTCGCCTGATGCTACAAGGATTTGTTCTCTGACTAAATCCACATTGGAAATCATTTCAGTAACACAATGTTCCACCTGAATTCTGGTGTTCATTTCCATGAAATACCATTTGCCGTCATGATCGAGTAAGAATTCACAAGTTCCTGCACCCTCATAATTTATCGCTTTTGCAGCTCTGACTGCAGCAGCCCCCATCTGTTTTCTTGTTTCTTCATCTATTGCAGGAGAAGGAGCTTCTTCCAACAATTTTTGGTGGCGTCTTTGGATAGAACAATCTCTTTCACCTAAGTGAACAACATTTCCATAGCTGTCACCAAGTATTTGAACTTCAATATGACGAGGGTTTTCCAAAAATTTTTCAGCATAAACATCAGGATTTCCAAAGAAATTCTGTGCTTCTGACTGGCAAAGACTCATGTTTGTCTCGACTTCATCGTCTGAACGAACAATTCTCATGCCTTTACCGCCGCCGCCTGCTGTGGCTTTAAGTATTATAGGATAACCCACTTTATGAGCGAATTCCTTAACTTCTTCCGGAGTTTTTAAAATGCCTGTGCCTGGCGTAACCGGAACATCATTTTCTATCATTGTTTGACGGGCAGTTGCTTTATCTCCCATTTTACGCATTGCTTCTGCAGTAGGACCAATAAACTTTATACCATGTTTATCACAAATTTCTGCAAAATCTGCTCTCTCAGACATAAATCCATATCCCGGATGAATTGCATCCGCACCTGATACTATTGCTGCGGAAATAATTGCAGGAATACTCAAATAGCTTTTTGAGCTTTGAGCCGGTCCTATACAATATGCTTCTGTTGCTAATCTGACATGAAGAGAGTTTGCATCTGCTTGTGAATATATTGCAACTGTCGGAATCCCAAGTTCTCTGCAGGCTCTGATTATTCTAACCGCAATCTCTCCTCGATTTGCTATTAATACTTTTCTAAACATTATCCTTCAACTCCGCTGAAAAGATTTAAAAGCTGATGTGTTATTTAAATAAGCCCTTCAACCTTTCAACTATTCAACTATTCAACATACATCAATACTTGACCAAATTCTACAGGTTGACCGTCTGAAACGCAAATTTCAACAATCTTACCTGAAAATTCGGACTCAATTTCATTCATAAGTTTCATTGCTTCAACTATACAAACGACATCGCCTTCTTTAACAGTTTGTCCAACTTTAACGAACGGTTCAGCGTCAGGTGATGGGGCAGAATAAAATGTTCCGACCATTGGTGAAGTTAGCGGCTTTCCTTTTTTTACAGGTTCTGCTGCTGGTTTGTCAGAAGATGCAGCAACAGATGCTTGTTGGACAACAGGAGCAGCTACAGGTGTGGCTGTTACGCCTAATACTTCTTTTCTTAATGTTATAGCTTGTTCTTCATCTTCAAGAGAAATTTCTGTTAAAGAATTGTCTGACAATACTTTAGCTAATTTTTCAACATAATCTATATCAAATTTCATTATTTTTTGCCTTTCTGGTTAGGTGAAACGTGTGGGGTGAGAAAT